>Ga0114959_10001083_pt1 | contig 24725 bp, 27 predicted proteins | sample C_130625_EF_Meta_FD_87317 | JGI IMG/M metagenome (GOLD analysis project Ga0114959, IMG submission 87317) | Freshwater microbial communities from Lake Croche, Canada to study carbon cycling - C_130625_EF_MetaG | ecosystem: Environmental > Aquatic > Freshwater > Lake | place: Lake Croche, Canada... | reverse complement strand
TCTTCTAGAAATTTTAGTATAACAACTATTGACCAAGAAATAATTGACCATTTTAAAGATTATGCAAATGGTTATAATTTAAAATGCACTAAAAACAAAATAACTTATTCTTTTACAAGTGGAGTTATGGGAGGAAGAAGCGATAAAAACGTTTTATTAAATAAAATGAAAGAGCAGAATCTAATTAATAATAAGCATATTCCTGAAATATACAAATGCAATTCTCGCGAAAATCGTCTAAAATTATTAGCAGGGTTAATAGATAGTGATGGATATCATAACAAAGAAAACAACGCCTTAGAAATTGTGCAAAAAAATAAAAAATTAGCGGAAGATATTTTATGGTTAGTTCGCTCGTTGGGATTTAGAGGAATGTTGAAAGAGAGCATAAAATATTGCATATACAAAGGAGAGAAGAAAAATGGGTTATATTATAGAATAACAATAACAGGAAAAGGTCTTGAAGAAATTCCAACATTATTAGAAAGGAAAAAGGCAAGAGAACATAAGCAGTTAAAAGACCCATTAAATACAGGAATAAAAGTTGTTCCTTTAGAGGAAGATGATTACTACGGTTTTCAAATTGATGGAAATTCAAGATTTTTATTGGGAGATTTTACTGTAACGCACAATACTTCGCTAGCAAAACGTGGTCTCTCTAATTGTTTGATTGATGAGAAGGGCAATAGTAGACCGTTTTCTATGATTCAAATGGGAGGTGATAGCAATGGCAGCACTTTGCATGGTCACAATTACACTTATGTTGGCTCTACTTGGGGTGGAATAGTGCAGATTTTGATTGATAAGAAATGCATGAATCCAATTATTTTTATTGACGAGTTGGATAAGATTTCCAAGACAGAACATGGTAAGGAAATTGTTGGAATTTTAACGCATTTGTTAGATCCTACGCAAAATGATGTTTTTCAGGACAAGTATTTCTCTGGAATAGATTTGGATTTATCCAAAGCTCTATTTGTTCTCTCTTATAATGACGTTGATTCAATTGATAAAATCTTGTTGGACCGCATTCATCGCGTTAAATTCTCAAATCTCTCTCTTGAAGACAAACTTATTATTGCAAAGACACACATGCTTCCTGAAGTTTACAAGAAGATGGGTCTAGAGGACATTATAATAATGGATGACGATGTTCTAAAATTCATTATAGACGAGTATACTTCTGAACCTGGTGTGAGAAAGTTGAGAGAAATTATATTTGAAATAGTTGGTGAGATAAATATTGATATTTTGAAGAATTGCACTTGTGAATACCCTATAAATATTACAATTGAAGATATTAAAACCAAATATTTCAAGGATAAACACGAAGTCAAGCATAAAAAGATTCACGAAACAAGCACAGTTGGTATTATTAATGGTCTCTGGGCAAACGCAATGGGAAAAGGTGGCGTTATACCAATCCAGGCGCGATTTTATCCATGCGATACATTTTTGAATTTGAAATTAACAGGGATGCAGGGTGACGTGATGAAAGAGTCAATGAACGTTGCATTAACGCTTGCGTGGAATTTGACATCTTTTGAAAATAAGGAGAAGATTCGTCAATTATATGAAGACAAGAAGCACGGAATACACATTCATTGCCCTGAAGGCAGTGTGCCAAAAGATGGTCCTAGTGCTGGAACCGCAATCACAAGCGTTATTTATAGTTTGTTGAATCAAAAGAAGATCAAGTATAATATTGCTATAACCGGCGAGATATCTTTGGATGGATTTGTTACTGAAATTGGAGGGTTAGATCTTAAATTTTTAGGAGGCATAAAAGCAGGGGTTAAAGAGTTTTTATATCCAGTTGAAAACGAGAAGGATTACAAGTCCTTTATGGAGAAATATGAAAAAACCGAAATAGTGAAGGATATTACATTTCATCCAGTAAGCAACATTTACGAAGTATTTGAGTTGATATTTGAAGACGAATAGACCGATAGACAATTAGAATAATAAAATAATTATATAGTTTATTATTATATGAGCAATATTACTTCAAATATACCACCAATGCAAACAAATGGTTTTCAGCAACCCCTTATAATGTTTCAGCCTATGAATATAATTGTTTTGCTAACGTTTTACAGTCCATTAATAGTGGCTCTTGGAGTTTTTAGCATGTCATTTATTTTTCAGAACTTCAAGGGGTTTATATATTTAGGCTTTTTATTGGCCATTTCAGTAGCAAGAGAATTCTTCTTGATGATGTCAGGCGCTTCTCCAAAGGCTTCTCAAAATAGAGTTTGCGATATGGCTCAATATAGCAAATATGGAAATGCTGGGTTCAGCTTATTCGTATTGGCATTTACAGTGTGCTACATTTGCGTGCCAATGTTTTTAAATAAGGATGTTAATTGGTGGGTATTTGGTGGATTGCTAACGTATTTATTAATGGATATTGGAATTAGATATATGAAGCAATGCATTACAAGTGCGTCTGACGTATTATTAAATTTAATAACTGGCGCGGCCACTGGAGTGTTAATTCCTGGACTTTTATATGTTGGCGGATCATCTAAATACTTATTTTTCAATGAGATGTCAAGTAACAAGGAAATTTGCTCCATGCCTAAGAAACAGCAATTTCGCTGCAATGTATTTAAGAACGGCGAATTAGTTACAAGCACAACTTCTAAATAAAAATTGCGCAATACAAGTTTATAGCATTGGTATTATTTTTTGTCTAACGTATCGTTTATAATAATGCAATTTTCTTCAGAAATTTTAATTAATTGTAAAGGAGTAATAAAACATTGAATATTGTTTAAGAACCATTTTCTAAAGTCAATTAAAACAAGTCTTCTTTGAAAAGTTTCTGCTAAAAGTTTCATATTTCCTTTGGTGTGAAAAACATTGACAAAATTGTTATATTCTTTTAATATGTTTTTATTTCCATACACGGTTGTTAAATTTAAATTATTGAACGGAGGTTTATTTTTGCGACGATTTACAACATTGTGAAAAATACACATTATATTTTTAAAATCATCTTTGTTTCTTATTCCTGCAGGATTTACTTTGGATAGAAACTGGACGGCGTGCTGAGAACAGTCTGGACATGGCAAAACTCTACATATTCTAAAAATAAAGTTGAATAATTCTGGAAATACTTGTTGAAACGTGGCTGGGTTAATTTTTTCTGCAAGTGTATGAAAAAAAGACCATATTGGCGGACCCCATTTATTTGGCGACATTATTATAATTAAAGAAAGATAAAAAATATAAAGACTAAATGCACAATTAATGTAATGCCAAATTACAAAATTGAGGGAAGCGTTAATTTTTATGATGAATTATACAAATCGCTAGATGAACCAGACGACGGCAACGAATTAAATGTTTGTTTAATTACAAATAAGCCGCTAGAAGAGGATTGCATTGCACTTTCTTGCAATCATAAGTTTAATTATGACGCGCTTTACAATGACATTTTAAATCATAAAAAGAAGTATAATTCTATGGAACGGCTTTCCGTAAAAGTTACACAAATTAGATGTCCTTATTGTAGAACTATTCAGGATAGTTTATTGCCAGAAAAATGGGGTTATAAAAATGTGCACGGTGTTAATTTTTATGATAAAGAGCTTGAAAACCTATCAAATATGAATTGTTTGCCCTCAAGTTTTACTAAAGGAAAATGTTGTCATAAATATCCGGATGCATTGGATTCTCATCAAGGATGCATTAATAAATATGTTAAAAAATTGCATTTAGATAATATGTCATATTGTCCAGCGCATTATAATATAACATTTAGTAAATTGTATAAAGAAAAGAAGGAAAAAGAAAAACAAGAAAGGGAGCAAAAGAAGGCGCTTGCGTTATTGCAAAAGATAAAGGTGCAAGAAGAGAAACAGAAGGCAAAGGAAGAAAAACAGAAGGCGAAGGAGGAAGAAAAGTTGAAGAAAGCGGCTGAGAAGATACAAAAGAAAACTCAAAAGGCGCAGAATGAGAACGTGATTATTTCATTGGCTTCGTCGTCATCTCAAAAAACCGGAGGTTGTAATCAAATTCTAAAAACCGGAAAGAGTAAGGGAACTCAGTGTGGCTGTAAGATTAGTCAAGACGGATTATGTGGACGTCATTATAAAATAATGCATCCGCCTTCGCCTGATGAGCAAATATAGCTCAAGTAGAATTTATATATTTTGAATAATAATATAAAATTAGTTTAATATTAATTTTATATGGAGACTAAGGAAGAATTGGTAACTAATATTAAAGAGTGGATTAAAATGGACACAGAAATAAATAAGTTACAACAAGAGATAAAAGATAGAAAAAATAAAAAAAAACAGTTGTCAGAAGAATTAATGACTGTAATGAAAAAGAATGAGATAGATTGCTTTGATATTAATGGAGGAAGTTTGGTATATAAACAGAATAAGATAAAAAAGCCTATTAACGCAAAATCGTTGATTGCAACATTGCAGACATATTTTGCATCAACTCCTGCAAAAGCTGAGGAAGTTACTAAATTTATTCTAGACAATAGAGAAGAACAAATTAAGGAAACAATAAAGCGAAAAGTTGATAAATAAAATTTAAATTCAGTTTATGCGCGCTTTCTTAAAAAATAATGTTTTGTGGGACGTTTATTTGGTTTGTCTTTATTTACTTTTTTTGGAGGTTGTATTGCACGTGTCTTAGGTTTAATTAGTTTGACAAATTTTTTTATGGGGGTTTTTGTTGGTTTTGCACGTTTTTTAGTGGGTTTTAACTTGGGTTTTTGTGGTGCTTTGAGTTTATTATTTTTCTTATGAGCTTTTTTGGAAAGTCCTTTTGGATCTTTGTCAGGAGAACTATTTTTTTTAACAATTGCCTTAATAATTTTTCCAATGGTTTTTGGTATTTTTATATTTTTTTCGTTGGTAGGCTCGTCGTCTTGAGATTTAGAACCATCGTCTGATTGTGTTGGTGAGTGATTTTGGTTTGTTTTTTCTTCACTTTCATAACTTGTATCAAATCCTTGATTGTCGTAACTGGTGGAAGATGACTCGCTGTAAGATCCACTCTGCGACCCATAATCTGGTTCTGTTGAACTTCCATAATCTCCGCCGCCATATTGCAAAACTTCCATATTGTTTTCACTCACACTTTTTTTGACAATGGCGGTAATGAAGAAAACGATCATAATGATATTTGATAAAAATTTCATTTATTATATATAATGAATATAAAATATATTTAAAATGATATTTATATTAAATAATATAAATGAGTGACAATGAAAGTGACAATGAAAGTGATGGAGACTACAGTGAACGAATAAATAACATGTATGAGCATGAGCGAGATGCTTTAAAAACTTATTTAGAAATGATTAATAACGGTGAACCTCTTTCTATTGAAGAAACGGATGAATCCGTTGTCCAAACTTACGCGCATTATCCTGGAATAGATGCTTTAGACGACGACTTAGAATTTGCAACAAATAAGCATGAGAATGGAAACATTCACATTTGTCCATATTATATAAATAAAACAGGAAAAAACCCCTTCTTGCAATGCGTGTTGAGAAAATATGATAATGCACATAAAACAAAAAAAGACTTGATAACATTTCCAAGTTTTTATTATGAAAAAGGATTACCAATAATGATGTATAGCGATCATATAATGAATGTAATTAAAGCTTCGTATAAAATAAAAAAGGGAAATTTTGAATATAAGGGGTTTATAAACAATGGAAATCAATTTTATGTATTTTATGATTTTAGTGATTGCGTAATAAGGTGTCACGATTTGAAAAGAGCGAATGACTTGTGGTTGGTAACAATGGATGAAATTATTAATCATAAAAAAGCTTGCAATTTTCCAATAGATTCCAAGGTGTCAAATTTTTTCTCCGATTTAAATAATCTACATTTTACTTACTTAAAAGATAAAAATGACAATATTTATGAAACGCCAATTGTTGCGTATGTTGGTTTGGAAGCAAAGAAAGTAGATTTTGTGTCTTGTTTTGGAGAACCAAAAACATTGCGCGAAAATCTTCCAGAGCCATATTATTATTTTACGGATTATCAGAAGGCATTTAAGGTTGGTGGTTTTAAAAAAACGTTGAATGATGAATCTGAATATAAATGCGACAAGTCGTTTAATTTAAGGGAAAGTCAGGCTGGTTTAGTGAGGTTTGCTTTATTTACAGGTTACGTAAAAATGTTATCAGAAAAAAATAAGGCGAATGAATATGATCCCTTATATAATAGTATTTATATAATAGACGACGATGGTCATCCCAATTGGGCGCTTAAAAATTACGATCAACAATGTTCATTGACGTGCCATTTTATAAATAAATCTGTGTTAGAAGCGGAAGAATGGAATGGTGAGCGGGATTATTACATTATTTAATTTTAATTGGTGTATATAATTATTTAATTTTCTCAAATATTTATATGTCGGCAGGTAAAATAATAAGTATAATAGGGTTTTCATTAATATTTCTTTATGTGATTATTCAAATACTTACGTTCTATGGAATAAATTCAGATGCATATGGAACGTATATAGGATTTTATTTATTTTTATTACTTTCAATTTGTGTATTACCAAATTTGCACCAAACGTTGCATTAAAAAGATTTTAATCGTTTCCGTTAGAAACAACGATAGTTATTTGTTCTTGGTTCTTTTGTTCTTCAATAATATTCTGCAGCACTGATAACTCCATTTTTTCTTTTAAGTTATCAATAATTTCAGAAGTCATTGCTTCGCGGTTATTTAAATTAAAAAATGTTCTTTTGAAATCTTTGACAAGATTTTTATTTGCTTTATCAATTTGTTTTTGTCTAGATTCTTTTAATGCTTTGTTTTTTGCCATTTCTGTTAAATTTTTCTCTTTATTTTCTTCATTAGACCATGGATTTCTGTAATTTTCTGTTGAAACAAGAACGTCACAAATTTCAGGTTTTACAATTTTATCAAAAGCTTCGCTGTGTTTAAATGATGTTTTGAATGCGGAGATAATTTTTTCAGGTATATTAGGACTGGTTTCCATTAAACGGTCAAATTCTTCCTTAGACATTTTTAACATTTGCCCAGGAGGCATTCTTTCAGAAGGATGTTTTGCAAGTTCAATCTTGACGTTTCTATAGAATTTATCCCACGCAATGCCACTTACACGATGCGCTTCATTTAACTGAGTAATTTTTAAAAATTGTTGAATGGTTGAAATTATTCCTCCTAAAATGTTAAATCCTCCAACAACCATTGCAAAATAGTTTTGATAAGCTTCAGGGACGCGAGTTTGAGCAAAGTTTGCCGTTCCTGTAAGAGTTGATATAACAATAACTGGTATAGTATACCATGCGTTTAGGTTTGAAAATAGTGAATTTGATTTTGAGTGAAGCCATCTATAACACATTGCTTTATCGGCCCATTCAATAAGTATTTGTTCGTGTTCGGTTGTCCAGTCAACGTCATTGCTATTAATTGAGATTAAATTTGTTTGTTCATCAACGTAATTATCTTCCGCAGTCTCCATAAATATTATTGACAAATTAATTTTATCATAAAATATTATGGACGTGGACAAACGAATAAATAATCTCAAGATTGATTTTATAAAAGTAATAGACTTAAAAAATGAAAATATTAAAATGTTTGAAACGTTGGAAGGTAAAATTGGTCAAATTAAAATAATATATTCTGATTTTATTAAGTCTAATAAACAAAATTTGTTTATTTTTGGATTGGATTCATTTCATTTTCAAGGAAAGTTAATAGATATAGAATATGATGACATGAAACGTCTTTATGCGGCTATAACTAATCGTGTTTATTGTGAATATTTTAAACTTTATAAAATTGTGGTGGATTATATAATAGAAAATATAACAGATGACAAAAAAATGGTTGAATTAATAAATGTAAATAAAAGCAACTATCCAATTTATAAGGATTTAGAACCGTTTAAACAATACGATTTTGAAATTATTCAAAGTTTGCACGAAACAATAATTACTTTATTGGCATCAATTCATAATTATTTTTTAAACAAAGAACATGATTTAAAACAACATCAAATGAAAAATGCAACTGGTTTGAATATAGACAACTTTATACACACATTTAATTATAACAACGTCGTTTTAAAGGAAAAGTTAACATTGTTTGTAACTTACATAGAATTTTTTCACAGATTGCACACAAAATATTTTAAACGTTTTACAACAAAAATGCAACTATTTATAAGTCAAATACTTCACGACATTAAATTTGAAGATTCGGTGGAGATGCATAAAATGAAAAGAAAATCTATGATGGAAACTTTAATTGATGATAACACAGATAAAAATATATTAAATGATTTAAAAAATAGCATTAATGATGCTCCAATGAGCCCTGCCGCATCATTGTCAAATACTTTACACGATAATAAAAGTGACAAATTACATGTAGAAATAAAAACACCGCCGTCTTTAAGTGGAGTTTTTTTATCAATAAATGAAAATCTTAAAGAAAATGTAAATGTAGAAACACCGGTTGGTAAAATAGAAGACGACAATGTCTCAGCTTTAACTGCAGAGAGTGAAATAAATTCAGAAAAATTAAACGCTGAACAATGTGACGCAAAACCAAAAAGAAAATATACGCCTAGAAAAAAGAAAACCACTCTAATTGAAGATAAAAAATAATTATTAAATTTCTTTAATATAAATAATGAACGTTGTTGGGTTATTTATTTTAAATATTTTAGTCATGGTAAAATCTGCAAAATATATTTGGTTAATACGTCATTGTGACAAACCGGCTGATAAAAACAATTCTTGTTGTAGTGATTATGGATATAAACATTCAGATAACTGGTATAAGTATTTTGAAAAATATATTAGTTCTCCGCCATATATTTATGGTGCAAATTATAATAATGAACAAAATCAATGCGCGACGGATTATGATTATAATTATAATTATAATTCAAAAATAGATTGTCAAAAATCGCAACGCATGTATTTAACCGCTCAAGCAATTAATAAATCTATTCGTTTTTCTAAGGACGACGTTAATATTGATTATTGCACTGGACAATATAAGGAACTAGCAAAAAATACACGCAATATTAACAATAATGATATTATTGTTGTTTGGGAACATTCAGAAATAGTAGACATTATAAATTATTTTGGAATAAATTTGGATAAATGGCCAAATATTATTGATGATGAGTATAGCATTGTTTTTATGTTTGATGTTGATCATAATAAGCTTTATTATGACTGCTATCAATGGGAGGCTGAATATGTTGACTGTTCAAATGACGTTAATAATTGGTTAAAAAAATATAAAACTATTACTGAATATTATGAATCCAAACAGTATCAAAAATATGCATTGACAAATAACGCAGCAAATTTGCAAAATGCATATCAAGAATATAATGGTATATTTAAAGTACTGATTATTTTATTTATTAATTTATTTTTTATTTGTATTTTTTTGTTTTTTAAAAGACAATATGAAATTAGGAATTTAATGGGGCGTAAATATAAATATGTTGTTATACCTGAAACTCAAATTTTAACAAACAAAACTCTTTATAATACTAGTTATTGTTCTATAAACAATTGAGATAGTTGATTTTTAATAAAAAAATTGAAATAAAGATAAATCATTTTTATAGAGCAAAAAGATGGAGCGCAGAATCAATAAGAGATTAGATGGATATATTACCACGTTTAAGGATGGCATTCGTGATAAGGCTACCACTTTGGGTATCGCGCAGAATGAACAAATGAATGTTCTTCTTCAGTATATTTATGATTATGATAGATTTGTGTTAAATAAGGATGATTTTGTAAAAAGAAAGCGTGTAAAGAATGTTGTGCCGTTTTGCGATCGTTGTTGCGCAAAGCGCGCGAATGGCGAGCAGTGCACAAGACGAAAAAAAGAAGAGGATGAATATTGTGGAACGCACATGAAGGGCACTCCGCACGGTGTAATTGATTTACAAGAAGACGTTAAAACGGTTAGTCAAAAAATTGAAGTATGGGCGCAGGACATTCAGGGAATTATATATTATATTGACAAGAATATGAATGTTTATCAGGCAGAAGACGTTGTTAGTAATAAGTCAAGCCCTAAAATTATTGCAAAGTATGTAAAGAATGGAGAAGTTTATTCCATTCCTTCTTTTGGAATTTAGAAAAATATATCAATTATTCATTTGTTAAAAAAAAATATATTTTAACAAATTATATGGCGAGCAATAATTCCACGAATGCGGAATATGCAAATAATTTTTCGCGAAAATTGTTTGATATTGTGCAAAATTTTAAAAATGTGGAAATGGATATTCCAAAAAAAATTGGAGAAATTTTTAAGGCGTTGCATGGAAATGATGTGGCTTCTGGCGCCGATTTTAATATAAAAGAGTTTGAGTCATATAATAAATTATTGGCAATTTTGCATGCGTCTTTAGGGGGGGGGTTTGCTTTATATTTTAATGATATAAATAATAAATACGGCATAGAAAGCAAAAGTAGCATAGATACGACGTATAGAGAACACACAAATAATTTTGTGTTTGACATAACAAAAAATACAATTACAACAGAGTGGACGAGTAATGAAGCATCGTATAGTCCAAACGTAAAAACCGTTGAAGCGTTAATTGTTTTATTTTTTTCTATAACTGCTGGTTTTCACGCATATTATGAATCAAACGTAAATGGAAATTATGAAAAAATGATAAAAAATGGAAACAACTGGGTAAGATGGATTGAATATTCTATAACTTCAACATTAATGCTTTATGTAATTGCCATTTTAAGTGGTGTCAAGGATGAAGGCGTTTACGCTTCAATATTTTCTATAAATATTGCTATGATTTACACTGGACAACTCGTTGAAGAATATTCCGAGGATGAAGTTGAATTTATGGGAAAAATGGTTCCAAAATGGATTGTACCAATGACTCTTGGATTTGTACTATTGCTTGCTGAATTTAGAGTAATTATTCATAGTTTTAACAGAAATATATCTAACTTAAATGATGCTGTTTTAAAATTGAAAAAATATAAAGATTCTGATCCAAAATCACCAGAGGGAAAAAAGTACCAAATTTATCTAAAGTTTGCGGATAAATTGACAACTCCTTCTTGGTTAAAATATACTGTGTACGGTTTGTTTGCATTTTTTTCTTCATTTGGGTTTGTTTCATTATATGGAGTTTTGAAAAAAGAACCATATGAAAAAACTGAAAAAAGATATTTGCTGTTATCGTTGATATCAAAAGCCTTTTTAGGCAGTGTTGTTGCTTATGGGTTAGGTGAACGCAATAAATCTCAAGAGAAAACGACAAAAGATATTAAAAGTGCAAGCTCTGAAGGTTTTCCAAAAATAAAAAGTTTAGTATCAAATCTTAAAACATTTGTTGTTCCGAAAAAATAAAATAATAAATTTTTAATTAAAATAAAAATATAAACGTTTTTTATATTTTTATTACATTAATGGACAACCAAGGAATTGTTGACATAGAAGGAATAGATGAAATTAGCAAAAAAATATTGGTTGCCGCTGGGATAATAGTAAATAGCAATGATTATCCAGATGAAATACTAATTTTGCGAGATATGCTTATAAACGATGAAATTTACGTTTCTCTCAAGAATGATATTTTAAAACTCAAAAAAAACCTTAGTTCTTCATTATTAACTAGTTTGCAAAAAGGTGCTGAAAAAACTCAAAAATGGCCCCTTTTAAATTTAGTTAGACAAATTCTTAATGTATATGGTTTTAAAATGGTGCCTATTAGAAAATGTGACGGTTATACTTTAGATGGAATTAAAAAGTTTAAAAGATATTTTCAAGTAATTAAAAAAATTGAACCTCCTCAATTGACATAATGTTTAATTTAACTTAATCGCAATGTCTGCGCGAGTGCATAACGACGTAGAAAAAAATAATTCATTTACAGAACTAAAAAGTATTTTAGTTAAACCGGATGAGAAAAAAAATGCCCACCTTGTTGAACGAGTTGTTCGGTTTGGTTGCTTTTTATTTATCTTGATATTTGTGTTTCCAATGATATTTTGTGATTATTATTTTGCCATGAATAATGATAAATGTGTTAAGCAACGCGTGCATGTAAGTTTAACAATGTATGATTATCTTATTGTTAATGCTATATTTGAAACTGTAATAATTTTTGGACTTTTGTTATTATTTATGTTTTGTGATGCTGACAATGTTAATAATTTTAAAGAGAGTTGTGTATTTGTAATATTAATGCATTTTGCAAGGTGTTTTGGGATTTCTTGGGTTGTTGTTGGAGCAATTATGTATTGGGGAGAAATGGATAGATCGTTGTGTTCTCAACAAACAAATGACTATTTGACTGTGTCGCTTATACTTAGAATTATTATGACGTCATTTGAAGTCAATCAAGACTATACTAAAAAATGAGAAAACAAAATTTATTACTATTGTAATTGATATAAAAATAATACTTTAATAAAGTAAATGACAAAATTCTTGAGAGCTTTAACAACTTTTTCATTGTTGCGCATTGCAAGTATGTTTAGACAATTGCCGAGATATTCGCACTCGCATTCAAGAAACATTTTTTATAATATGAAAAAGGATTCAGGAGATTTAAAGGCATTGTCTATTTTTTACAAGCCCAAAACTTTAAACCAAGAACAGTATGTAAAATGTTTGAATGATCCAAGCATTAAAATATTATTTGCTGTTGGTCCTGCAGGAACTGGAAAAACTATGTTGGCGTGCAACCAAGCTATTAAGGAACTTAAAAGTGGAGTAGTTGATAAAATTGTTTTAACTCGTCCGGTTGTTCCGGTGGAAGAGGAGGAAATAGGGTTTCTTCCTGGAAATATTAATAAGAAAATGGATCCTTGGACTAGACCAATTTTTGATATATTTAATGAGTTTTACCAGAAAAGAGATCTGGATGCTATGTTATATAATAATGTTATTGAAATATCACCTCTCGCATTTATGCGAGGAAGAACATTTAAAAATGCTTTTATCATAGCCGATGAAATGCAAAATAGTTCTCCAAATCAGATGTTAATGCTTACAACTAGAATTGGCGAAGGTAGTAAGATGATAATTACTGGAGATTTAAAACAATCTGATAGAGGAATGGATAGTGGATTGTCTGATTTTATAACAAAGTATAATAAATATAATAATTTTTTAATAAGAAATAGTTCTGACTCTAATATTGGAATTAAAATTGTTGAACTTACCAACAGCGACATTGAAAGAAGTAAAGTGATTAAAAAGTTGTTGGATATATATGATTTTAAAGATCCTGAATTTTCAAAAAAAGAAGAAAAATTAGAGTCTAACCCACAAACTAATAATACGCATACAAGTGGAGTTAAAATAAATAATACTAACAATGATGATGCCGCGTTAATTCCTCTTTCTCATATGTCAAATAATTATAAGTCGCGCAATTCGCGAGATTTTGGAGTTGATTTGGGCGCAACTTTTTAAGAAAATAATATTTTGTCTACAGTTGTTCTAACGCAAAAAAGTCTGTGCAAAAATATTCCTAAAATGAATAAACAAATTGTTGTATAAATAAAAGACCAATTAAAAAGATATGATAAAATAATAGCGCCAATTAATGTCATAATAACGTCGGCGATTGCTACGCCAAATACTCTATATGAATGAATGCCCTTTTTTGGTTCACCAAGAGCATTTTTATACTTGCACAAATCAATCATTTATATAAATGTTATATAAAAATTATATGGATTGTAAACTCTGCCGAAGGCAGAACAGTTTTGTTATACTTTTACAAAAGCAAAAAAAAAAGTGAAGAGGATGTAAAATAGATAGTGAAAAAAAAAAATTGAAAAGTGTTGCGAATAATTGAAAAGATGTACCAATAAGCAAAATATCAAAAATGATGTCAAGATTGAATGTAGGATTGTTGCGTATGATGGAGGATGTGCGCGCGCATACAGTGAAAGAGTGCGCAAAGAAGTATGGTTTTAGTGAAGAGGAAGCATTGAGTAGTGTAGGGGCAGTAAGCCTTTGTGACGGCGCAAAAAAATCCACAAAAAAAGAACCGAAGATAGAGAAGCGCGAAAAACCAAGGATGCCTCTGCCATTCAAGGGAGCAATTGAAGAGGGTAGATGCAATGGTTTGAAACAAAATCACGGCCTACTGACCCAATGCCAAAACAGTTGCGATTCCGAGTACTGCAAGGGGTGCCAGAAACAATGCGAGAAAAACACATCCGGCAAACCAGACTGCGGATCAGTAAAAGACCGTATGGCAGCCTACATGAAAGGAGAAGAATACCGCGACCCCAAGGGACGCGCACCAATGGCGTATGCCAAGGTATTGCAAAAGTTGAAGTTGACAAGAGAACAAGTTGAAGGCGAAGCAGCCAAGTTCAACATTGTGCTAGAAGACTCGGACTTTGCGGCACCAGAAAGCAAGCGTGGACGTCCCAAGAAGGCAGTTTCTGACACTGACAGTGAGACCTCCAGCGAACCGAAGAAGCGCGGCAGACCTAAGAAGACGGAGAAGCCTGTAGAGGTATCTTCCACCGAGGATCTGTTTGCGAGTCTGATTTCGGAAGTGAAAGCCGCATCTCCAAGACCTGAACCAAAGGAGGAAGTCAAGTCTGCGCCTTTGAGCAAGAAGGAACAGAAGGAAGCCGAAAAGAAGGCTGCCAAGGAGAAGAAGGAAGCCGAGAAACAGGCGGCTAAGGACAAGAAGGCTCAAGAAAAGGCAGCATCCAAGACTAGCAAGAAGGAGACCAAGAAGGAGGAGCCTGTCGCTGTTCCAGACAAAAGCGAAGCAGAGGAGGAGGTTGTGTTGAGCGTGAAGAAGTTTGAGTTCAAGGGCAAGATGTATTTGAGAACAGCAGACAACGTGCTGTACGACGCGGACACGCAAGACGAGGTGGGAGTTTTCAACGAGGCTGAGCAAAAGATTGAGGAGTGCGAGTTGGAGTCCGAGTCGGAGGAGGAGGATGAGGAGTAAACCCACCTTTTGAAAAAGTGGAGCCAAAAATAAAAATTAGATAGGATTGTTTGCGATTTGATTTGTAATTAATTAACCCTTTTTTTTTCAACCTTTTCCAAAGGTTGAGCCAAATATAAAACTATTTTGATCAAGATTATTTGGCTCTACCTTTCCCAAAGGTAGATTTGTCACTCATTTCTGGGATTGTCACTCATTTCTGGTTTTTTTATATATAGGGGTTTTATAGTTCCGTTGAGTTCACCTTTAAGCCCAAAGGGCGACTGTCGCTTCGCTTAAAGGTAGATCCAAATAGTTTCATTGTATGGGATGAAATATTAGTATTGAATAGTATTAGGGTTTATTGGGTGGCATGGCTGAAAAATTTTTTAAGGGTGAATAAAAAATTGCGGTCCGAAAAAAAAATTGAAATACTTTTGGGGAATAAAGTGTATGGTACAAAACCAAACCAAGTGTGTATTAATACAATGAGCGCCATGATTGTCACCGTCAACAAGCGTGTGAGTGCCGGCATGAAGGATCTGGCCAAGGAGGTCAGCAAGCAGACCATCGCGACCTGTGCTGAGAAGTATGGGTTTGCTGCTGCCGAGATGCTGGAATTTATTGAGAGAGAATTTGAGCTCAAGGGAGCTTCAAAGGCCAAGAAGTTGGCAGAGGACGCCGAGGACGCTCCCAAGAAGAAGGGCGGTCGTCCCAAGATGACCGATGAGGAGAAGGCCGAGGCAGCTGAGAAGCGCAAGGAAGCCAAGAAGGCGGCCAAGATTGCGGAACGCGAGCAGAAGAAGGCCGAGAAGCTGGCTGCTGCGGAGATCGCCAAAGAGCAGAAGAAGCAGGAGCGCGAAGCTGCCAAGGCCCAGAAGGCCGAGGAGAAAGCCGCCGAGAAGCTCGCTCTGAAGGAACAAAAGGCGGCCGAGAAGAAGGCTGCGAAGGAGGCCAAGAAGGCAGCTGGTTCCGAGTCTGCGTCCGAGGCTGACGATATGTCCTCTCTGTCTGGTGCCGAGTCGGACGACAATGAGAGCGTCAAGTCTGTTGCCAATGAGGAGGTCAAGCCCAAGGCCAACAAGGCAAAGAAGGCTGCGGCAGAGGTCACAGTGGAGATCAAGCCTGTTGCCAATGAGGAGGTCAAGGCGACCAAGGCCAACAAGGCAAAGAAGGCTGCGGCAGAGGTCACAGTGGAGATCAAGCCTGTGGTGGAGGAGCCCAAGGCGGAGGAGCCCAAGGCGGAGGTCAAGGTGACCAAGACCAAGACCAAGAAGGCCAAGAAGGTCCAGATTGCGGAGGATTAAAATGTTGAACCAAAAAAGAAAAAACAAAACAAAAAAATAAAATGGTAGCGTAGTGTAGTTTTAAACTGTAACCTAAAAACTCTTTTTTTATTTTGATAATATAGATGAGAAGAGTAGGTCCGCAAATAAGGATTTCAAGGGAAGATGATCCCCATTTTAGAGAAAAAATACGTGTTACGTTGGTGCCTCGCACGGTAAAAAAAGAACAAAATGATAGTGGTGGTGAATATAACAGTCCAAGAACTCCAAGTTCAAATAATACTTCTGAACCAGAAAGACCAAAAAAGTCATCAACGTATTTGAAAAAAATTGAAGGAAGATTAGCAGAAAAGAGTCAAGAATTACATAAGAAAGTATTTGGAGAAGGTCTAAAGGGTGCATTAAAGACAGGTTATGTGAGACATATAGGTGATGATGATTCAACTCTGGGTTATGTGGAACATACAAGAGAAGGAAAAGTTGCAAGTAAGATGGTAGATTTAGCAAGACAATTAAGCAATGAGAGTCCTGGGTTAGGAACAAAAGCGATGGAATGTGTAACAGACGCGTGTATAAAAGGTAGTGAAATATTATCAAGTGTGCAAAATTTACAGTTGCCAAAAGAGTCACAAGAGGCTCGCGATCTAAAAGGTGAATTTAACTTTGAATATGGTGGAAGAAAAAATAAAAAAAAAAGAAAAAATAAAACAAAGAGAAGAAAAGCTAGAAAAAATAGAACAAAAAGGCGTTAAATTTTTGTCACTCATTTCTGGTTTTGTCACTCATTTCTGGTTTTTCCATATAAGACGTATAAATAGGGGTGCAAAAACTCGGCACAAAAGGCGCACCAATAAGGGGTGCAATGCGGAAAAAAATATTTATATTAAAGGTGGACGATGAAGGGATGCCAGAGTGCACTATCTGGTTTCAAAAACTTTTTCTCTCTTGGTATAATTCCCAAAAGACAAAAAGTAGGGTGAAATTCAAGTCAACCATCTTTGGAAGCATGTTTACAGGGTTACAAAAAAGGGTTTTAAATTAATTACATTTTTAAAGCAGAACAAAGACTATCTTTCTATGCAAGAATTTCATTACTTATTTCTCTCTTGGTCTCCTGCACAAGATGAATATATTTGTCCAAAGAAGGAGTCGGAACCTTTTCAGACTCAGGTTCACAGACTTGAAATGTGGTCATGTGGAATCGGAATACATGAACCGGCTTCTGTTGACCAATGCGATGACACCTAGCAATAGCTTGTTCCTCAACAGCAGGGTTCCAATTGGGACTGACAAAGTAGACCTCGCAATAATCGGCTTGCAGATTCAAACCTTCACACCCAGTCTGGATTTGCAAGACAAGAACCTCGTGACAAGCCTGCAACGTTTTACTGCGAGTCCGAGTTCGGCCATCAAATGGTGCGACATTCTGGACACCTTTATCTCGCAATCTGGAAACAATGGTGTCAATCTCTTCGCGAAAATGACAAAAGACTAATTTCCCATTCCCATTTCCATGTCTTGAGAGAAGTGTCTGAATGACTGCGTCCAATTTGCTGGAGCATTTCAAAGCCACGGAATGATTATGCTCACGAGGGACCAATTGGCTATCAACAAGGTCAGCCATTTTATCCTTGAGCATGGAAGGCAGAATGCATGCTTGTCTGGCTTGAATATAGAGGCGAAGCCGATCCATAGCAGATGCATAAAGGATTGCATTGTGGATGTCTTCAGAGAGAAGTCTCTCAGATTCCGTCTTCCAAGTGACGTTATTGCAACCGAGAAGAAGGTCAGGTAATTGAATACCAACTTGCGCCTTGGTCCTGCGCAACATATGGTTCTCAAGTAGTTCTCTCATGTTTTTAGGTTCAGCGCAATAACTAGCAGGCAAACCAACAACAGAGCATAAATTGAGGAAATCTTTGCGTTTATTCTGGATAGGAGTGCCAGAGATGAGCCACTTGATGGGCGAGGCCAAAATCTTGGCTCCCATGTAACGGCTATTTTTGTTGCGCAAGTGGTGTGCTTCGTCAAAGATGACCCTGTTCCACTTGACTTGGTGCAACAGACTCTTGGTCTCCAAGTTCTTTGGGCTCACGGCAATAGTTGCGTAGCTGGTAATGACAATGGGTGCCTTGTTCAGCTCTTCCAGTGTGATAATTTTTTTTGCAGGGCCATAAAAGATCAGTGGTTTATGACCAGTGGTGCGGAAGATTTCATGGACCCATTGTTGGATGAGCATATTGGGTAGGACAATGAGTGTCCGAAATTTGAAATTTGAAATGAGGAGACCAATTGTGGTAATGGTTTTACCGAGGCCCATTTCATCCGCAATGAAACCGCCGTGACATTTGAGGTCGTCGCGCGTTTCATTATGGAGTGCCCATTTGACACCATCAAATTGGTGTTGTTTGAATTGAATACCGGATTTCTGTATAAACCAACGGAACTTATCCATGTTAAAGTTGAACTTGAAGTTGAAGTTGGATTAGATGTGCTTATAAGTAATTCAAGGAAAATTATTGTCAATTTTTTTTTGGGTAAGAGGTTTTTTGTCTTGTAAAAAAAAAATTGAAAACTTTTTGGTTGAAAAACTTTTCATTATCAAACACATCAAAGCAAACGTCAAGTTTCAAATCAACTAGTAAAATGTCGCACCGCAATACCAACGTTGTCCGCAAACCCTGCTGCAAGGTGTGCAAAGACGCTGGCAAGTCCGAGTCGGAATATGGCAACCATTGGCCCAAGGATTCCAACGGCAAGACAGTGTGCCCCACGCTTCTTGCTCAGGACTGCCGCTACTGCGGTGAATCCGGACACACGGTCAAGTATTGCAAGGTCCTTGAAAGGGACACTGCAAACAAGGAGAAGCGCCAGAAGCAAGAGGAACGCATCCGCCGCACTCAGGTCCATGAAGCGGCGTCCAAGCCCAAGAGCCTAGCTGCTCCCACTCGTGGCAGGTTTGCTCTGCTGATGGAAGACTCCGATGAGTCGCCTCGCAGCCCTAAGCGCGCTGAAAAAAAGGCACCAGCGCCTATGAAGGAGGAGTTTCCTGCTCTTGGTAGGTCATGCACCACGCGTCCCACTGCAGCAGCGCCACTGGCCAACGTGTCTTTTGCCGAGATGGCCGTCAAGCCCAAGGAGGTTGCTCTTTCCGAGAAGCAGAGGCGAGACGAGGAGCGTCTTGGAAGGGCCATCGCTACAGGCATGGTGATCATTGAGCGTGGCAGCCAAGGGGTCGTGATGACGGCTCCTCCCAAGTCAGCAGAGCGGATTGCCAGGGAGAATGCCAAGGAGAAGTTCAACCAAGACTGCTTCAAGTGCGCGAATGGTCTGGGCTGGGCGGACGCCGAGTCAAGCGACGAGGAGGACGACGCGCAGTATCAGGAGGACGAGTGGTAAGTAACTAGTAGTAGAGTAGCAAAAAACAAAAAAACAAAAAAACAAAAAACCTGGTTAGCTCAGTCGGTAGAGCGCTAGTCTTTTAAAGCATTTGTGCGACTGAAAACTAGTGGTCAAGGGTTCAAGTCCCTTATCAGGTGAAAAAAAACTATAGGACTCCCCAGGTCCCTCCAAGTTTTTTCTCTCATACAAAAAAAAATTGAAATACTTTTCAGTCAATTTTTTAAGAGGACCAAAACCTGATAAACTTGAACCCTGAAAGGATGTCCAAGCTACCTACCACCTTATGGGGTGCCATTAACCGAGCCAAGTTGGAGATCCGCAAATATCATATGGAAGAAAACCCAAAGAAAAAGGAGCAACAGAAGCTGAAGGCAATTGCGGCCATGGAGAACGCAGACAAGGTCATTGGACCAGGGCCATTCAAGTATATGTCCACAAGACACAACTGGCGCAATGAGGTCCTCTACCTGAACTACTACGAGGATGACCCACGTGTTGGCCGTTACTGGGAGGACGACGAGGTGCAGTGGAGTCTTGACTCTATTCCCACGTGGGCAACAAACCGTGATCTCAAGGTCCAGGAGCCCAAGTTTGGAGACAAGTATGTTCTCCATGGAAAGGAATTTGTCTATGCAGTAAGACCACCTCATGTAGATCGTTAAAGCGTAAAAAAATATAAAAAATAAAAATGCCATAGGGCTTTCCTATGGCATTTTTTGTCACTCATTTCTCGGATTGTCACTCATTTCTGGCTTTCCATGAAAACGCGAAAAACTCGGCACAAAAGGCGCGCCAAGTTTGTGTCCAACCTTGCAATCCAACGGAACTCTGCGGTGGGTGCCAATTGACCCCTGATTGGCCCCTGAATGCCCCCTATTTTTTGTCACTCATTTCTCGGATTGTCACTCATTTCTGGCTTTCTATGGAATGGGCCTACTTGGACCCTATATTGACTTAGGGTTAGGGCTGGTTGGCGAGTTTCAAGGGATTGCGAGTTTGACAGCCTAATTGGCGGCTCACAGGGGAGGATACAGTGCATCAAACCCTTATCTAGTCTTAATGACGTTCTCACAGTAATCATAACTTATCTTACCAAAAATTAAACACTGAAAATAGTAGTATTACATATATGCAGTTCATATTGGAAAATATATTAGTTTTGTAAAATAGTATATAAATAATATTTTATAAATTGTTTATGAATAATATTCCAGACAAGGATTTGAGTATAGATCAATTAAAACAAATAAGAAAGTTTTTTTTGAAACAATATCAAGAATGCAAAAACGAAGTAATATATAAAAATAATCTTTATAAAAATATGTACGATAATCAAGACCCTTGCGTATTTTTAATAAAAGAACACATGAAATATTGCAATGCTTACAAAGAAAAAATAAAAGAAAAAATAAAAGAAACAAAGATATAAAAAAAATTGAAAACTTTTTCTCTCAATTCATTGTAAACACCAAACCCCATAGTAATCCCAATGATGACTGAACAACAGCAACAGTATGCCGCGGCAATTGAGAAGATGTTTCCCAAGACAAAGACAGGATCTCTCACGCACTACTTCAAACAGTTCCTCTTAGAGCAACCCCATGACGGATGGTGGTCGCAACCCCAAGCTCAAGCCTTCTGCAACGTCAAGGTAGCGCAAGATGGCGGAGTCGGCTGGAACACCAAGAAAGGAGGCAAGAAGAACCCAGATGGCACACCGACCACGTATGGAGATCCTGGACGAACTCTTGAGAAAATCAGGACAGAGACATATGACGAATGCTGGGACAATCAGTCCGGCAAAAAAGAAGGCCCTTTCCGTCTAAACTTAGAGAAGTACAGTCAATTCACTGGCTCCACAAAGTGCCACACCTTCGCAGAGAAGGACAAGAAGGAGATTCTAAAGCGTGCCAATGGCCGATGCGAGCTGTGCGGATACAAAGGCAAGCTGGAGATTGACCATTTTGTGCCAAGAGAGAAAGGCGGTGAGTCTACCCTGGCCAATGGCAACGCATTGTGCAGCCGATGCAACGATCGTAAGTGCAACAAGGACCCAAATCAATTCATGGCGGAGGAGTTCGCAAGGATGAAGAAATACTTTGAGGCAAGAGGCCTAAGCGTAGCGGCCGTATAAAGCGTAGCGGCCGTATAAAGCGTAGCGACTGAATAAAAAATAAAAAAATAGTTTGTATCTTGTTTTTAATTTGTTAAAACAAATTAATTAAACCCTTTTTTATTCTAACAATTTTTTAATAGACATTGCAATGTGATATGATAATTGCACAGGAACCGCATTACCAATCTGAATGCACCGAGAAGTATGCGATCCAGAAAACTTATAATCAAGAGGGAAACCAGTAACTACTGCAGCCTCGCGAACAGTAATAGACCGATGCTCCCAAGGGTGAATAGGGAAATTGCTATGACCAGGAACCAACGTAGGCGCCGGCAAATTCCTATCCAACCGCTGTGTATTTCCTCTAGAATAAAACGCGCTAATCTTCAACTCCTCAGGTAAGTCATCCACAACATCGGCAATATTATTACCCTCAGGAATCAACTTGAATCTGTCAACCGTTTTCTGATTGTGTTTCATGGACTTGTTATCCTCATCAACCAAAGGATTATTAATACCAGCATAATCAATCAAACTCAGGGCATCATTCAGAGTTTTCCCCACACCTTCCAGTTCAGCAGGATAAACATACTCCTTGATAATGTCATTCCTTACAGCGACCATAATAATTCGCTTCCTATTAGTGTAACCGCCGTATTTGTCAGTTTGTAAAATTTTCTCATGAAATCGGTATCCAAGTCCCTCATACATTTTCTTGATATCATCAAGAACACTATACTTGTATTTCTCAATATTTTTCAACAGTGTTTCCATCTCCTTTTTATTCTTATTAATAGCAACACTCAAATCGGCATAAGACTCGCCATTCTTTCGCTTACTAGATTTCTCACCATTGAATACCTTATTAGCATCGCTCAACTTGGTGTAATCCTCAAACGTCTTCAAAGTCTCGTCGCACTTCTCATAGAGGAACATATTTTTAATTGCGGTCACATTCTCAATTACACTAACTCTGGGCTTCAAAAGTTCAACAAGACGCAATTGATGCTTATATAGATAATTTCGGATGTCAAATGGGTTCCGAACACCAGCCAATGAGAATCCTTTGCAAACAATACCACCAAATAAGACATCAACCTTTTTATCACAAATCTTTTTATTTAGCATATCCGCAGTAATTTCTTCAATGGGGCATAATAAATAGCCTCCCTCTTGAACGGCTTTATTTTGCAGTAGTGTGGCAATCGTATCCTTATCAATGTCATTTACAAGTAATGACTTGAAGCCGGCCTTAACAAAACCCAAGTGAGCGCCACCAGCACCAACAAAAGTCTCAACAATGGTCAATTCATTGTCAGAACTAGAGCCAGTTCCAGATTCTAAAACCAATTTCTTATTAGATTTCTTTTTCAAATTAGTTTTCATTACGCTTTTATAGTTATTAGTGTAATTATTTGTTTAATTCAATTTTTATTTTTATTCGTTGTAGTGACAAAATGTGTATAAATTAATGCATTTAAATATATATATATATATATTATGGAAATGAATAAAACTTCATCAGGAAAACATATGATATGTGATATAAAAAATATAAAAAATATAGAGTTGCTTAATTCACCGAGTAAATTGCTAGAGCTTTTAGATAATATTTGTGAAGATTATGAATACAACATTATTCAGAAGACCTATCATATATTTGAACCGCAAGGATTTACCGCGATTTATTTATTATCTGAATCTCATATATCCATTCATACATTTCCTGAAAAGAATTATATAGCTCTTGATATTTATACATGCAGAGAATATTTAGACAATAATGCTTATATAAAAATTTATGACCATTTAATAAAAACGCTTGATTCGGAAAAGTTGGAACCATTAATTGTTGATAGGAATTTTTAAAAAAATTGATTTAGATTTTTGTTAAGTATTTAAATCCAAATCAATATAAAACCATGGACGACCCAAAGACAAGACGAGAGAAAAAGGGCCGCGATAAGCAGAATTCCAGTTCTATATACTCATCCAAGCATGTCAGAATGCAAGAACAACGTCAAAATAAAAAACCTCAAGACACAAAAACAAATGAAAAAAAACAAAAAAAATAAAAATACAGTAAATACATTTTTGGCTCTTACTTTGGATTAGAATGCAACTTGAACAACCCAGTCCCCTATAGAAACAGGAACCGTCTTTTCATCATCTGATTCACTGTCATCACTTAACATCTGGCTAGAAGGGTAAATCCATGCAAACTTTACAGCATTTTTTCCCCCAGCACCTCCAGTTTCAACACACTTCACAAAAATCTCAATTCCTTCATTAATTCTTCGTTTGGAAAGCGTCCAAGCCCTGCCACAGTCATCGTAAAAGCCAGCAGAAGTTGCGATATTCAAAGCATCAAGTTGTTGAATACAAGTCTCTGCAAACTTAGAGTCAGGGTCAGGTTTAACCCAACGTCGTCTTTGACAGCTTTCAACATATTTAATATATTCGGCTCTCATATTTGCTCTAAGCATAAATATCGCATGAAATGTAACATGAAATAAAATCATAAAAGCATTTCAATTTTTTTCTAAAACTACCTATTACCAGAAACAGCAACCCTAAGGGAGCAGCGAAGACCGCGGACTTGCTCGGCAACAAGAACCTCTGGGTTAACTTCAACGACAACTGCTTGATCAACATTTTTTTCGCGGACAAGAGCTTGAATAGCTATTCCGCAGTGAGTCCTAGAAAGCCATGTAATTGAAAATGTGGGTGCGCCTAAAGGCTGCCATCCTTCTTCCAAAAGCTCATTGACAGCAGACTCAAATTCTTCCATATTTTTTTCAAAGTTTAAATCGCTTTTTTTGTCAGTATTAACTGGGCAAAACTCCTCATAAAACTGCCACTTGGTATAAACCGTATAGTATTCCAGGACCTTGGACATCCTTGATATTGGTATTGCTTTTAACCCAAAAAAATTTTCCTGAAAAAGTATT
>Ga0114959_10001080_pt1 | contig 24781 bp, 24 predicted proteins | sample C_130625_EF_Meta_FD_87317 | JGI IMG/M metagenome (GOLD analysis project Ga0114959, IMG submission 87317) | Freshwater microbial communities from Lake Croche, Canada to study carbon cycling - C_130625_EF_MetaG | ecosystem: Environmental > Aquatic > Freshwater > Lake | place: Lake Croche, Canada... | reverse complement strand
CCCGTTGACCCTTGGCTACCCGTTGACCCTTGGCTACCCGTTGACCCTTGGCTACCCGTTGACCCTTGGCTGCCCGTTAAACCTTGACTACCTGTTAAACCTTGACTACCTGTTAAACCTTGACTACCTATTGACCCAGTAGCACCTTGAGCACCAGTAGCACCTTGACTACCTATTGACCCAGTAGCACCTTGACTACCTATTGACCCAGTAGCACCTTGAGCACCTGTAGCACCTTGAGCACCTGTAGCACCTTGAGCACCTGTAGCACCTTGTGAACCAGCTAATCCTGTAGCACCTTGTGAACCTGTGGCACCTTGTAATCCAGTTGATGGGCCTTGCGCACCCTGAAAACCTTGAGGACCAACTTCACCTCTACAACCTCTTCCAGTAGCTCCTTGAAAACCTTGACTACCTGTAGAACCTTGATTACCCATCGGACCTATAGCAGAAATGCCTTGTGGACCTTGACTACCATTAATTGCAAAATTGTTACATCTTTGAGAACCTAGGTTTTGTTTATGAAATTTAAAATTTATTGACATATATAATTAAAAAAATATTTTATTTTTAATACTTTTTATTAAATATTAAACATAATTAAATTGATTCATTACCTTGTATTAACATTGGTATTCCATATTTAAAAACACCAGTCGCACCATTATTAACATATTGATTACCATTTATGTTATAACAATTTTGTAAATATTTTTGAGTAGCACAAAATTTCATTGTGCCATTATAACGATATGGTTCTGTTTGTGAGCCTTGACTACCTGTTGAACCTATTTGATATGTATAACCATACCAGTGCCATTCAATATATGCTGGACTTCCTGGCGGAGCATTTCCGCCAGCACCACAAGCAGTTATTAAACACGCATAACTAATACTATCATTGAAAGTTTTTAAAACAGCAACTTGAGGTTCACAAACTATTCCATATGAGTGAGCTGCTGTATTAGTGCCCGTAGGAGTAAGTGATGCACAATCAAATAATACATATCTATATTCCTGACTAACTCCACAATTAGCTTGACTGCCTTGACTACCAACATTTGTAGTATTTGCATAAGAATAATTTAATGATGGACTAACTATAAACCCAGTCCCGCCTCTTAAATAGGGGACTATTTGAAGACCTAATAAAAAATTTGGCAAGACAGTGACGATAGCGCCAGTAGCACCTTGAGCGCCAGTAGCACCTTGTGACCCAGTAGCACCTTGTGACCCAGTAGCACCTTGAGGACCCGTAGCGCCTTGAGAACCTGTAGCGCCTTGAGGTCCAGTAGCGCCTTGAGGTCCAGTAGCACCTTGAGGTCCAGTAGCACCTTTTACACCAGTAGCACCTTGTGACCCAGTAGCACCTTGTGACCCAGTAGCACCTTGAGGACCCGTAGCGCCTTGAGAACCTGTAGCGCCTTGAGGTCCAGTAGCACCTTGATTGCCAGTAGCACCTTGATTGCCAGTAGCACCTTGAAGTCCAGTGGCACCTTGAGGACCAGTATTACCTTGAGGACCAGTGGCACCTTGAGAACCTGTAGCACCTTGAGGACCAGTGGCACCTTGAGAACCTGTAGCACCTTGAGGACCAGTGGCACCTTGAGAACCTGTAGCACCTTGAGAACCTGTAGCGCCTTGAGGTCCAGTAGGCCCTGGATCTCCAGTGGCGCCTGGAGAACCTGTAGCACCTTGAGGACCAGTAGAGCCTGGACCACCTGTAGCGCCTGGAGAACCAGGAGAACCTGTAGCACCTGGAGCTCCAGTAGCACCTTGAAGACCAGTAGCGCCTTGAGGTCCAGTAGCGCCTAGAGAACCAGTAGCACCTAGAGAACCAGTAGCACCTTGAGTACCAGTAGCACCTGGAGCTCCAGTAGCACCTTGAGTACCCGTAGCGCCTTGAGTACCCGTAGCACCTTGAGTACCAGTAGCACCTTGAGTACCAGTAGCACCTTGAGCACCAGTAGCACCTTGAGCACCAGTAGCACCTTGAGCACCTGTAGCTCCTTGTGAACCAGCTAATCCTGTAGCTCCTTGTGAACCTGTGGCACCTTGTAATCCTGTAGGTCCAGTACTAGATATACCAGTTATGCCTTGTAACCCTGTATTTCCTTGTGGTCCTATAACTTGAGTTCCAGTAGCACCTTGAGTTCCAGTAGCACCTTGAGTTCCAGTAGCACCGTATTGACCTCCTGGCATACCTGTATCTCCTTGAGGACCGATGTAACCCGTGTTACCTTTAACGCCTTGTCCCGTAATACCATGCATACCCTGTGCGCCTGTAGCACCTTGAAATCCTTGTTTGCCTAACCCATCTACGCCAGGAGGTCCTTGAACACCACTAATTAAATCATAACATTTTTTAGAACCTAAATATTGTTTATAATTATTAAAAAATCTTGACATATATAATAAAAAAAATATTATAAATTTAAAATATTTACTTTATTACAAAATATTGGATTTTAAATTATGGTTGAAGTGTATGATTACATGGTATTAATAATGGTATTCCATATTGAAAAACTGGACCATTTGTATATCTACCACCATTTATGTAATAACAATTTTGTAAATATTCTATAGTAGCACAAAATTTCATAACCCCACTAACAGGAGATACTTTTAGAACTGTGCTATCAACCTTAGCATAACCAACCCAATACCACTCTATATACACTGGCGCAAAAGGCAAAACCTCTCCGAGGGTGCTGCTAGTTATATAACATATGTAACTTCCAGGAGAAATTAAACAAGGCAATAAAGGGTCAGTAATACTACCTCCTGATGGGTTGTTATAAATCTGTGAAGTAAATCCATTTGGATGAACCGCACCAGCAACAGGCTGATTACTACATTTATACAAACTTAAATCATATACATTTTTACCACAAAAATAATCAGCTGGTTGATTAGGACCTGCAATTGAAAAAAATGTTTGTGCATTAGCATAACTATATGATAATGTTACTTGATTTGCTGCTATATTTATGTCTGATATTGATGGTAATGAAGGGATTGATTGATTTGATAATAAAATATAATAATTTGAATTTCCCCAAGCTCCTGTAGAACCTTGAACGCCTGTAGCTCCTCGAGCACCTTGAGAACCTGTAGCACCTGTAGCTCCTTGAGCACCCGCAACGCCTTGACTGCCTGTAGCTCCTCGAGTTCCCGTAGCTCCCTGATAACCAGTAGCTCCTTGAGCACCTGTATTGCCTTGAGGTCCAGTAGCTCCTTGAACACCTGTATTGCCTTGACTGCCAGTAGCTCCTTGAGCACCCGTATTGCCTTGACTGCCAGTAGCTCCTTGACTGCCCGTAGCTCCTTGAGAACCTGTAGCTCCTTGAGAACCCGTATTTCCTTGACTGCCAGTAGAACCTTGAGGACCTGTAGCTCCTTGAACACCCGTATTTCCTTGACTGCCAGTAGAACCTTGAGCACCTGTAGCTCCTTGAGCGCCCGTATTGCCTTGAGGTCCAGTAGCTCCTGTAGCTCCTTGACTGCCTGTAGCTCCTTGACTGCCTGTAGCTCCTTGACTACCTATAGCTCCTTGACTACCTGTAGCTCCTTGACTACCTATAGCTCCTTGACTACCACTAGCTCCTTGACTACCACTAGCTCCTTGAGCACCAGTAGACCCTTTACTGCCTGTAGCACCTTGAGAACCAGTAGTTCCTTGACTACCTGTAGCACCAGTAGCACCTTGAGAACCAGTAGCACCTTGAGAACCAGTAGCACCTTGAGAACCAGTAGCACCTTGAGAACCAGTAGCACCTTGACTACCCGTAGCACCTTGACTGCCAGTAGCACCTTGACTGCCAGTAGCACCTTGAACACCAGTAGCACCTTGAACACCAGTAGCACCTTGACTACCCGTAACACCTTGACTACCAGTAACACCAGTAGCACCTGGAGAACCTGTAGCACCTGGAGCTCCAGTAGCTCCTTGAAGACCAGTAGCACCTAGAGAACCTGTAGCACCTTGAGCACCCGTAGCCCCTGGAGAACCAGTAGCTCCCTCAGGTCCTTGTGGTCCTACTCCTGTAGCCCCTTGAGCGCCAGTAGTCCCTTGTGGTCCCCCAGGAGCCCCTGGAGCCCCTTGAGCGCCTGGAGCACCTGTAGCACCTATACAACCTACTCCTGTTGCTCCCCGAAATCCTGTAAGTCCAGTAGCTCCATGAAAACCAAGAGGTCCTACAGAATCAATGCCTGGATATCCTTGAGGTCCAGGAGGTCCTTTTCCTTTTAAATTACAACATTGTTGAGAAGCTAAATATTGATTATAATCTCTAAAATTTCTTGACATATATAATTAAAAAAATATTATAATTTTATAAAACACAATAATATTTTGGTTTATTTAAGGGCTTACATAAAAATAAATTAACATGAAGGTAATTGCGCAAGGCATAACTTTATACTACCAAGTGAAGCTACATCATACTTGACAACCAATGGCAAATCATTTTCTAAATATACCTCAATTTGAGAGCAAAGATTTGTACATTTAATAAAATAACCCAAATTTTTAAGAGAAAATTCTCCTTGAATTACCTTTGACGAATCTTGCTTCAAAATAAACCCCATACTACCATCAGATTCAGCTCGATGGATTTCAGCTGATGCGAATTGTCCAGAGCATTTAAATATTAATTCATTTCCTACAGATTTGATTTCCAATTTATCTGAAATACATGAAAGGTCGCGAATAATTTTTTGAAAATCAGCAGACGGTAAGTTAATTATAGACGAAAATTTAACATCAGGATATTGAAGCTCTTCAGGCTCAGGTTCTATTAACCTTAATTTTTGTGTTTTACATTGTTTAATTTCACCATTCTCAAATTTCAAAGCTAAATGAGAGACAATTCCATCAACATAATCAGCATTTTCAATGTAAATAGTTAATGTATCATCATTATCAATTGAATTAATCAATTTAAAAAGATGAAACATATTAACACCAATAATAATCTTCTCTTTTTTACATTCATAAAACTCAAAATTATGCGCAGCTAAATACAAATGAGCTAAAATAGTATGTGATTTATCCATATTAATAATTCGAATTCCATCAGGTTCAAAAGTAATATTTGTTTCTAATAAAATATCCTTAAGAGCTGTCATCAGAGTTCTAAAAGGTGATATTTGAACTGTCTTAATAGTTAAGACATTTCCTTCAGTTTGCGTTGTAACCTGATTTTTATTTGATAATGAATTCATTGTATTAAAATTTAACTTAAAATCTTTAAATACTTACGCAATTAAATTATTTATGAATTAAAATTTAACGAATTCTTAAATAAAAATAATTTAGTGACTATACAACAATTTTAGGCGCTCTTCGCCTTCCATAATTATACACTTTTTTGGCACGTTTTGCTAAAGATAACGCCTTACTTTTTGGTTTGCAACCTTTTTCTAAAATATCAAAATCCACGGCCGACGCTTTTCCACCTGTAATTGAACTTGCTAATCGTGCTACTCCCCAAGATTGTGGTGTTTGATTTGGTCTTGAACCAGATGAATAATATGCTCCAGCACCCTTATTGATAATTTTCGATAAAGCACGTTTTGTGCAGCCAGTTGCTTTTGACAATTCATTCGTTGCGCCAATTGAGCTAACACCATACATCTTTTCAGCTTTTATTATATGTTGTGATTTTTTAGATGTAAATGATGGAAGTTTTTTTCTTGTGTAATAAAAACCCTTTTTATATAATTTTTTAGATTTATTTAACATTTTAATTTGTCGTTTTTTGTCCTTTTTTGTTAAACGTTTGGGTAAATAACGCAAGTTTATATTCATCCCTATACTAATTTATAATATATTATATAATATAATTTAAAAACTAATTTAAAAATAAGAGAGTAAAAATGTTAGAATGTCTTATGACAATAAAGAAATAGAACAAAAATGCTATAATACAATCGTAGAACTGTTAAACAAATATAAAGAAAATGAACACCGTGATTATATGTTTCATCGCATACATAATCATATTATAAATTATCTACCAAATACACTCGAAAATGAATTAAAAAATTATGAAAAAAGACAAAATCGTAACACATATTTAACAACTGAACAACAAGTATTTATACAAGTTTTTCTAAGTAAAAATCAATATTTTTATTTGTCAAGTAATAATTTTTTTTATGAATACAATGGCACTAATTATTTTATAGTTAAAGAAGATGATGTTATACACAAACTATTATCCACAATATCTAAAGATAGAATTCTGTTAGATTGGAAATACAAAACAAAAATAAACATTATAAAACAAATAAAAGAGAGAAGTTTATTTAATTCTATTCCTGAAACAGATACAATTCAAAATATTCTTAATGTTTTATATCCATCGATTTTTTCATCAAAAAACAGTGCCAAATACTTTTTGACGATTATTGGAGATAATATTTTAAAAAAAAACTCAAATCTAATATTTCTAGTTACTCCAAAAATGAAAAAATTATTATTTGATTTAGACAATATAGCATTTGGGTCTATTGGTTATAGTAATTCAACATGTAATTTTATGACAAAATATCATGAGAATCACACATACGATAATTGTCGTCTTATAAAAATTAACGAGGTTTTTTCTCTTGAATTGTGGAGGGATATTCTAAAAAAAATAGGATTAGATTTGCTATGTGTAGCTGCTCATTATTCTAAACGTTATGAAAATTCTGATAAGTTTATTGAGAATAATTCTGATGAAGAACTTAAAAATTATTCATATTATCTTAAAAAAACAACTCCTGAAACCATTGTTAAAGAATTTAGTAATAAATATATCATAGAAGCTTCAAATGATGTGAAAATAGAATGGAAAAATTTACATTTTATTTGGAAACAATTTCTCTCTAATTACAATCTACCAAGTGTAATTTATTCAAATCATTTAAAAACCATTTTAAGAGAAATACATCAATATGAAGAAGAGTCAGATTCATTCATAGGGATAACAAGTAAGTATTTGCCTATTCAAAGCGATTTTATTAAATTTTGGGAAAATACAATTAAAATTACAAATAATAATTTTGGTCAAGAACAATCGTTTGACAATGAATTAGAAGTTGATGAAATTTGTTCAATGTTTAAATTTTGGACAAAACAAAATCAAGAACAATTAATGACAAATGGTAATATTTCTGAAGAGAATGTAATAAAAATCCTGAAACATTTTTTTCATTCAATAGACATAATTGAAGATAAATATGTATTAAATGTTACATGTTGTGTATGGAATAAGATAACTGATATTAATAAATCTTTTGATTATATTAAAGAACAAATAAAAGAAAATTACAAGTTAAATTTAATATCATTTGATGATGTTTATAATTATTATTCTATATATTGTAATTTAAATGCACATAAATTTATAGTAAGTAAACGTTATTTTGAAAAATATTTGTATTTTAAACTTTCTGAATATGTAGTTTATGAAAATTTTATTGAAACAGCTTGGGTATTTACACCTTAAATAAATTATAATGTTATATATTATTTTCATTATAATTTATAAATTTATTTGTTTAATTTAGTTAGCATTGCCAGCAATAAATTGAAGGTCAACGCCACTTGTTCCAACACCCTTTCCATCAAAAGCAGAAGGACTTAAAGGAAGGTTAACGCCAGAGCCCCCGTGATGTTTGCGTCCACCCTTCTTCATAGTAACAGCAGGATGAGCAGGAACAAAACCTTTGGGCAAAGCTAATCCGTGAGCAGCATTTCCACCTTTCTTCATGTGAACAGGAGCATGATGAGCAGCCGCATGGTGAACAGGAGTATGAACACCTCCACGTTGTTTCTTAGACTTGCCATTTTTAATAAAGCCAAAGTGTCCTTTCTTTGTCAAAAAACCAGCTTTAACAAGACGTTTCTCTCTCTTGGCGCTTGCGTGCTTAGATTTTGAAACAATATGTCCAGCCTTGTTCTTCATTAAGTGTGCGTGTGTTAATCCACCAGTTGTTTTATAAGCAGTTCTGTGCCATACTTGAGCACGACTACCAATTAACGATTCATATGTTTTGCCAGCAACAGAATATTTGCCAGTTGATGTTCTAGAAAACTTTGTCATTATAAAAATACAAGAGAAAATATTATTTCTTCTAAATGAAAATGTAAAACGCATTTAGAATTTATTTGTTGGAGGTCTTCCACTACCACCAGGCATACCCTCGGTGCGTCCTAAATAGTTTAACTGTAAGGGTTGACCTAAATAAAAATTGCCATATTGAGTATTTCCTCCTAAAGAGCTTTTAATTACTTGTGAAATTCTAATATTATTGGAAACTCTTACGGATGGAGAATCTGAACCTATAGTAAATTTATCATATTTGTCTTCAACGCAAGCACAAGTTATTTCTGGCAATGTTGGATTTAAAGCATTATATTGTGCTACATACATAATTTTACTGGAATTCGATTTTTTACCAGGTGTAAATTGTCTTTGGGAATACATAATAATATCAATTGTGATATTTATTTAATTTTAATTTATTATAATTAATTATTGTTATAAATAAAAATTGAAATTATTTAAAGCTATAAATAGAATTTATACTAGTATTACAATGAACACTACTGACTTAAATCTCGCAAATAAATACCAACAGAAAACAGATAAGCAACACATTCTAGACAATCCAGATACCTATATTGGTTCTGTTGAAGAAGTCGATGCGGATTTATGGATTCTTGATGATAAAGGCGATAGAATTATTGAAAAAAATATGAAATATATTCCTGGGTTATTCAAATTATTTGACGAGGGTATAGTTAATTGCCGTGACCATGTGGTTCGTATGCTACAAGCGATTAATAATAAACAAGACAATTGTCTTCCTGTTTCTAATATTGAAATATCAATTGATGAAGATGGGACTATTACAATGATGAATGATGGAAATGGAATCGATGTCGCAGAACATCCTGAACATAAAATATGGATTCCTGAGATGATTTTTGGTCATCTAAGAACATCTACAAATTATGATAAAACTGAAAAGAAAATTGTTGGAGGTAAAAATGGTTTTGGGTTCAAACTTGTTCTTATTTGGTCAACATATGGGTCTGTTGAGACAGTTGACCACATCAGAGGTCTTAAATATCGTCAAGAATTTAAAAATAATCTCGATGAAATATGTAAGCCGTCGATTACTAAATGTAAGACGAAACCTTACACGAAGATTGTTTTCAAACCAGATTATAAACGTCTTGGCATTAATGGTCTTACGCCTGATATTATTTCATTATTGAAAAAACGCGTGTATGATGTAGCAGCAATAACTGATAAAAGTCTTAAGGTAAAATACAATTCAGCAGTAATTCCAGTAAAAAATTTTGAACAATATATTAATATGTATATTGGAGATAAAAGCATTTCGCCGCGCGTATATGAAGACAATGGCGAACGATGGGAATATGCGGTCGCATTAACCCCTACACACGAGTTCGCGCAAATTTCATTTGTAAATGGTATTCATACCGCAAAAGGCGGAAAACATGTTGAATATATATTGAACCAAATAACAAGAAAATTAGTTGAATTCATTGATAAAAAGAAAAAAGTAAAGGTGAATCCTAATAGCATTAAAGAACAACTAATTTTGTTTTTAAGATGCGATATAGAAAACCCAGCATTTGACAGTCAAACTAAGGACTACATGAATACTCCTTCATCTAAATTTGGTTCCAAATGTGATGTAAGTGATAAATTCATTGAAAAGGTCGCAAAAATGGGCGTTATGGACGCAGCTTTACAATTAACCGAAGTCAAAGAAAACAAGGCAGCTAAAAAAACAGACGGAACTAAGAGCAAAAGCATTAGAGGCATTCCTAAATTGACAGATGCGAATTGGGCAGGCACTGAAAAGTCAAATGAATGTATGATTATATTTTGTGAAGGTGATTCAGCTAAGGCAGGTATTATTTCAGGATTATCTTCCGAAGACCGTAATAACATTGGTGTGTATCCTATGAAGGGAAAGATTCTCAATGTAAGAGGTGAAGCGGTAAAAAAAATCTCTGAAAATAAAGAAATTACAGAAATTAAAAAAATATTAGGGTTGGAAACTGGTAAAAAATATAATACAATTCAAGATGTGTATAAAAATTTAAGATATGGTAAGGTTTTATTTATGACTGACCAAGATTTAGATGGTAGTCATATTAAGGGATTAGGTATCAATTTATTTCAATCCGAATGGCCAACTCTCGCTAACATACCAGGATTCATTGGTTTTATGAACACTCCTATATTAAAAGCTAAAAAGGGTTCTGTTGAATTAGAATTCTATAATGATGGCGAGTATAATGAATGGAGGGAAGAAAATGAAAATAAAGGATGGAAGGTAAAATATTATAAAGGTTTAGGAACTAGCACAGGCAAGGAGTTTAGAGAATATTTTGAAAAAAAGAAAATTGTTGGGTTTGAACATTCTGAGAAAAGTGATGATGCCATCGATATGGTTTTCAACAAAAAAAGAGCAGATGACAGAAAGGATTGGTTAAAAGAGTATGATAGAGATGCTTATCTAGACACTTCTAAAACAAATGTTTCTTATGAAGAGTTTATTAACAGAGAATTGATACATTTCTCAAAATATGATTGCGATAGAAGCATACCCAACTTGATGGATGGGCTTAAGATAAGTTTAAGAAAAATATTATATTCTGGATTTAAAAAGAATTTAACTACTGAAATAAAGGTGGCGCAATTTAGCGGTTATGTTTCAGAACATTCTGGGTATCATCATGGTGAGGCTAGTTTGAACGCAGCTATTGTTGGTATGGCACAAAATTTTGTTGGTTCGAATAACATTAATTTATTCATGCCAAATGGGCAATTTGGCACTAGACTTCAAGGTGGAAAAGATAGTGCTTCTGAAAGATATATATTCACTCAGTTAAATAAAATAACAAGGACTATATTTCCAGTTGCGGATGATGCTATATTAAATTATTTAAATGACGATGGTATAAAAGTTGAGCCAATATACTATGCGCCCATTATTCCAATGGTTCTTGTTAATGGTTCAAAGGGAATAGGCACTGGGTTTAGCACTGATATTATGTGTTATAATCCATTACAAATTATTCAATATTTAAAAAATAAATTACAATGTAAAGAAGAGTCAATTGATTTTATTCCTTATTATGAAGGGTTTAAAGGTAAAATTTCAAAAATTAATGACGACAAGTTCTTAATTAAAGGGCTATATGAAAAAATAGCCCCTGATAGGATAAGAGTCACTGAGTTACCAATTGGTTACTGGACCGAGGATTTTAAAGAATTGTTAGAGGAGTTAATAGAACCAAACGCTGGAAAGGATGGAAAGAAACCCCCATCTATTATTAAAGATTATGATGATATGAGCAAAGATACCAATGTTGATTTTACGATTACATTTGTAAAAGGTAAATTAGACGAATTAGAAAATACAAAGTGTGACCATGATTGTAATGGCCTGGAAAAATTACTCAAACTACAAACTACGAATTCCAGCACTAACATGCATCTATTTGATGCTGACGATATACTTCAAAAGTATGAAAAAATATCAGAAATTATCGACGCCTATTATGAGGTTAGATTAAAAATGTATGGAACTAGAAAAGAATATATGATATGCGCTTTAAAAAAAGAGCTATCATTTCTTTCCAACAAAGCTAAATATATTAAGGAGAATTTAGATGGGACAATCGATTTAAGAAAAAAGAAAAAGGAAATAGTTATTGAAATGTTAAACGAAAAGGGATATGATATTATTGATGAAGATACTGAATACAAATATTTGACAAAGATGCCTATGGATTCAGTAACAGAAGAAAACATAGAAAAATTATTGAAGGATAAGGAAAATAAAGAAAAAGAACTAGAAAATATTATAAAGACAACTATAAATGAAATGTGGGTATCAGAACTAGATACTCTTAAAGAACAATATATTGAATATACGAATGAACGGACTAAGCTAATGAATGGCGAAGAAATAAAAATTAAAAAGAAGGTTCTTACAAAGGGTGTCATTAAAAAACCGTTAAAGGGTTCTGAAACTAAAAAACAAATTTTGGTTGAAGATGACTAAATATAGAACCTATCTAAGATTACAAAATCATATTAGTAAAGTAAAAACACTATATTGTTTATAAAAAATCATATTCAATTGCTTTTACATAAAATTGTTCTAGTTCTTGTTTGCTATAAACTTTATCATAATATTTTAACGCATCAGAAATATTATCAAAATTAGGCAAACATTTTTTTAATGAATTACTTGATAAATAATCATAAAATGATTCATATATTTTTATTTTTGTAATTTTCACACGAATATTTCTTTCGAACCCTAGTTGCTTATTTGTAAAAATAATTACATCACCTTCCGCAATAGGTATATTGCGTGCGTGTAGTCTTCCCTCAATTGTTTTAATTTTTAAATGGGTCAGTGAAAACCATGGTTCAAATAACTTCATTTTCCTTTCCATTTCCATTATCTTAAACCGTTATAAATATATAATAATATTATAAAAAACACAGAAAATATATCTTTACATGTATGAAGCAGATAATTTTAGTCCTTAATATTATTATTTAAAACCTCCTGTATTATCGATTCATTATAGTGTTCCTCGCAATCAATAAATTTAAATAATTCTTTTATATTTTGTTTATCAAACATTTTTTCAAATGTTATAAAATAACAAAAGTCTTTATTGTTGTTATAAAAATCAAATAATTCGTTATTTAATTTATCTAGATAATAAACCGAATTTTTATCATTTTTAAACCAACTGCTTACTGATTGTGCCTTTATATTCTCTCTAATTTGTATTATAACTTTTGTTTGTGGGAATAATTCTTTAAATTCTTTTATATAGTTAATATCGCCTTTGTCATAACGTATTTCTTTAAACCCCCATAATGTGGTATCTGCTGTTTTTTTAAACATCTGTATTATCATATATTTTATCATTTGAACAACTTGTTGAAAGTTATAGGAATTATACCAAGCTGGTTTAATATTTTGCGCAATTATATTTTCATATGTATTAGGGAATGCTTGTCCTACATCTTGTTTAATAGTCAATTTAGTTCTTCTATAAAACTCTAATAAACTATTTATTGCGCCAAAATTCTCTCCACAAATATTGCTATTTGGTATTGTATTAATAATTCTTAACATAGTTGTAGAACCAGAACGTCCAGTAGCACATATTAAGACAATTTTATCCATAAATTAAATATATAATAAGCATTTAAAATATATTTGATTTAAAACCATTTCTTTAATTCTAATTGTCTGTCATTATTGCTTGACATTACAGGATGTGCAATTGGAACAGCTAATGTGCTAACGTCATCTAGATATTTCATATATCCTTGTGCTTCACTATAAACTTGTTGAATACAATAGTTCAATACGATTTTATTTAATTCATTAATTTGTTGAGAAATATTATGTGGTTGATTAGCAGAATGTTGTAAAAATACACTTCGCATAACAATTTTAAGAGATTCACAATCCTGAGGACCAATTACATATTGACCGTTTGACCTATCATATACACCAGCTCTTATTCCATTTTGTAATATTTGAATGTTTTGTCGAGAGAAAAAAACATCTGATAATTGACTATCTGTCCATAAACCTTCAGTAGGGTTCCTAAATGTAGCACATTGGTTTGCTGGTATTTTATCATACATTTGAAATAAAGTAGAAGTATTTGGGCTTTTAATATCTACACGTCCATTATTTACTTTGTTCATTTATATTACCCAAATAGAAAAAAATATATATTTATTTTATATATGGAAGGATTTCAAAAAATTGTTCTTTTTGGTGCTATTATAATTTTGATTATAGCGTTAATTATTATTGCTTTTAGTTTAACTTATGCGCAAAAGGATAAATGGCCTCCAATGGTTCCAGCATGTCCTGATTATTGGCAAATTGATGGTTCTGGTAATAACTCTACATGTACAAATATTAAAGATTTAGGAACTTGTCCTGCTCAGTCTGGACAACAACATTTAACTATGAATTTCAATGGTTCAGCTTTTACAGGTTCAAATGGATTGTGTAGTAAATACAATTGGGCAAATAACTGCGGAGTAACATGGGATGGTATTACATATGGTGTGAATAATCCATGTAATACTACAGTTTAAACATTTAGAAGTCTTCAAATTCGTCAAACTCGTCTTCACGTAACTTACGTTCATGTTCTTCTCTCTCATCGCTATCATAATAGTAATAGTTATCTCGTTCAGATTCTTCTATATCCCTTTGTTTAAAATGTTCTGCATACTTTTTAAATTTTTCGTCTTGTTTCAAATTATTCCGATACCAGCTAATCGAGTAAATATACCGTTCCATTAGTTGCGATTCAAACCAGTCATTTTTCCAATTTTCTTTTAAATTTGTTTCAATTAAGTCGCCTAACTCCGTCCAAGCATCATTATTCGTCTCTTCTAAAGACACATCTTTTATGGTACTCCAATAGTTGCCTAATATTTTTATCCATTTTTTATTATTATTTAATTTGGTTATCATAAAAATATCCATAAACGAAGCAATCACATAACAATTCGAACCTTGTTGTTGAGAATTAAATTCCATTTTACTAAATAATTTGATAATTATTAGCTTTTAAATTTTGTTTCAATTTTTTTATAAATGTATTAAGTATTTGAATTGTTATGCTTCTTTTTGGTTTCATGTAAAATATAATCAAACCGACGGTTTAAGCAACTAAATAGCCCTAATAATATAAATTATACTACTTTTAGCATGTAAAATGGAAAATCAGCCAGAATATACAAATACGCGTTACTCTAAATGAAAAAAGTGTAAAATTACATTATATTTTAGCTCATACGTATTTATTTTGTTATCATTATAGAAACAAAATAAATATTGCTTTTATAAAAATGGTTACCATATATTTAGTATAAAATATATGTAATATAAAATTGTAATCTTGGTTTATATAAAAATCTACATAAAAAGATTATTATTAATATATTAAATGGATGAATTAAATATAAATAAAATTCTTAACAGAGAAGATAAAGCATCAAATATTAAAGAGATACTTGCTTCTTTTGAGCAAAATAAAAATAATGTGCTTTTTAAGAAAGGTATATATATTTATGGTGACCCTGGAAGTGGTAAAACAAAATTTGCGTGTAATATTTTAAAAGAGATGGGGTTTGATATTATTAAATATGACGCTGGTGATATAAGGAACACTTCCGTCATTGAAGATATTACAAAACACAATATGTCAGATAAAAATATTATGAGTGTATTCAATAAAAGTATTAGAAAAATAGCAATTATAATGGATGAAATTGATGGTATGAATAATGGAGATAAGGGTGGAATAAATACATTAATCAAGCTTATTCGACCAAAAAAAACAAAAAAACAAAAATTAGAGGAGGTCACAATGAGTCCTATTATTTGTATAGGAAATTATCATATAGATAAAAAAATAAAAGAATTAATGAAGGTTTGTAATACGGTTGAACTTAAAACACCAACAGAGACACAAATTTCACAAATAATACAAACAATATTACCCAAAATAGATTTAAATATAAAAAATAAAATGGTTAAATTTGTTCAAGGTGATTTAAGAAAGTTGAATAATATTTATACAATATATAAAAATAAACCAGATTTATTTAATAGTGAAATAATCGAAAACATTTTTCAAATTAAATCATATAACGACGATACGAAAAAAATAACAAACAAACTTATCAGTAATTATTATTCATTTAATCAACATAATAATATCATGAATGAAACCGATAGAACTAGCGTTGGTTTATTATGGCATGAAAATATAATAGACGTAATTGATAAAGCTGAAAAAAAACAAGCAATACCTTTTTACATTAAACAACTTGAAAATATTTGCTTCGCAGATTATATAGATAGAATTACATTTCAAAAACAAATTTGGCAATTTAACGAAATGAGTTCTTTAATTAAAACTTTTAAAAATAATAAATTGTATCACGAAGAATTTAAAATTAAACAAAAATATAACCCAACTGAGGTAAGATTTACAAAAGTTTTAACAAAATATTCAACTGAATACAATAATTCTTTATTTATTCAGAAACTATGTCAAAAGTTGGGGATGGATAAAAAGGATTTATTTGGATTTTTTATTGAACTTAAAAATAAATACGATGATACACAAATTTTAGCTCTTTTTGAAAACTATGAAATAGGAAAATTAGATATTAATAGAATTTATAGGTATCTTGAAAAATATACAAAAGAAAACGCATCGGGAACAATAGATAAAGAAATCGATGAAGATGAAGAAATAGAGGAAGAATTTTAATCATCAAAATCATTTATTAATCCTCCAGCTTTTAAGTTTGGAGGTTTAATACTATTATCATGTAATAAATAATATTTATTATAAATTGGTATTTTCTTATTTTCTAATATATCAAGTAACTTTTTCTTTTCAATAAATTTTCCTATTTTACGAATGTCATAGCAATGTGTGTTATTATCAGGTCTGTAATCATACCCAGTATACTTTGTTTGTTTATTGTTAAAAAGCACATTTGCTTTATAAGTTTTATAAGTTTGTATGCCATATTTTTGAATGTAAAAAAAAGATAGAATAGATAAAAACATTATATTGTATTAAATGTTTTTATTTTAAATTTTTATTGTATTAAATGTTAAAATATGATTAATTGTCAACAAAAGAAGCCACATTCACCTTTTTAACATTCTTTGTCTCTGCGACACGCAAAGCACGTTTATTTTCCCACCTTTCAATAGCATATGGGTCTACTTCAGTATGCTGATGTTTCATATAATGTTGAGGCGATAAATAAAAGAGCGTAGTAGAACCATTCGCACTTTTACATTCACCAGTTGATATACCAACTTTAAAATATAGGTCTTCATCAGCAGTTCCAACTATACTTGAATAGTAATTGCCAGTTTCAGCATCTCTAATGCTAGACCCTACATCACCAGATGTATAAACCTCAACCTTAGTTCTCTTTATTATATCACCACGCTTAACCATTCTAAACAATTTATTATACCCTCTATCATTTTTCTTATTTCTCTCAAATTCTTTTGTATCAGCATCTGAATATAAATCATTGTTGTTAAGTGTGGGGTGAAAATTATCAATGTAATCCATTTCTTGCTATATGTATATAATGTATTTATTACATATATCTTTAAGTCTATTTATTAATATTATTTTATAATAAATATAAAGGATTAGAAATTACACATCATTTTTTTTATCCAATATTTTTTCTTGTATCTTACTACTAATAAGTTGTTTAAATTTATCTTCCAAATATTTCAATTTATTCTTCAAATCATTATTTTCATTTGTTAATTCTTGAACTATAACAGTTAATTCATTAATTTTATTTTCAGCAAATTGTGGATTATTTATTATATTTAATTTATTCATAACATCATTATATTCCTTTTTTTTCATGTGATGTTCTTGAATCATTTTTTCTCTTTTTTCTTTAATTTCTTCTAATTGTTTAGTCACATCTGGTTTATGCTCTGGTCTTCCAGGTTCATAATTTTCTAACAATTGGTCTATATCTTTCATAAAAAAATCTAATATTTCGGGTTCTTTTACAATATCAGCAGGTTCTAATGGAGTATCATGAATCATTGGATTCGGCATTTGTTCTAATAATTTTTTCTTATCAAATGAATTATGGTTATGCGAAAAAACCAATATTGTTTTTTTTGATTCTAATTGAACAAATGGTATAGTATATTCTTTTAAAAAATGTCTCTCTTCCGCTACTGATGATTTCTCATCGAAGGATGTTTTAGTTAATAACTCTTTTTTAAAAGCAAAAGTAGCAGCAGTAGCATGATTAGGTCCATATGGTCCAAATTGATACATTTTGTTTATATGTTTGAAATGTATAAACATACTACTAGACCCAGCACATAATGCCTTTGGATTTTTTATCAAGGTATCAACCGCATGACTAATTCTCTCTGGTGGATAATAATCATCATCATCTATATAAATAATTATGTCACCCTTTGCTTTTTCATTACAAATATTTCTTTTTTTTCCTAGTGTTAATTTTTCATCATACTTAAAATATTTTATTTGAGGAACATGAGTGACAAGGTCTTCTATTTTATCACTTCCGTCATCCACAATAATCCATTCGATTTTATCCTTTGGATATGTTTGATAATCAAAACATTTTAACATTATGGGTATAAATGGTCTTCTATTAAAAGTAGGTGTACATAATGTTACAAAAGGCTGTTTATTAGCATTTTTTTTTGTTTTACCCATCTAATTATAATATAGTATTTTATTTTTTTAATATATATTTTTTATAATACTTATTTACTATTTAGTTTTTTACCAATGGTTTTCAACTCTTTTGTTATACTACCACCATCTTGTCCAAAAATTAAATGATACAATAGACCATGATGTTTTTGTTTATTAGCTTTATCAGTACATACTTTTTTTGCTTGGTCATAACTAGAGACTGGAGAAAGATTTTCTGGATTTATAACTTTGAACGCATCAATTGAAATTATTCCAAAATAAATTAATATAAGAGTTATGATTGAAAATATTCCTGGAATTGTTCCTAAAATTCCAAATGCGTTAACTATAATAAAAAAACTAAATATAGACATAAATAACACCTTATGATATTTAAATATGTCTCTAATAATAGTTAATGCTGAAATATGTTTGCCATTCATTTGAGCTGTATAAGTAGCACAAGAAAATAAACACCATGACATTGTTAAAGATGGTAATACGGGCAATGACGCTAATAAAAACCAAAATAAAAATAAAAATAATATAACAAGTGCTACCGAACACCAATAATCAATTGGTTCTATTATTGTCACATTTTCCCATACAGGTCCGTGATTTAAATCACTATTCGTATTTTGTTTAAAAAACCATCCCATATTTGCGAACCATAAATAAATAAGATATATATGGTCAAATAAAAATATTAGACTTGTAAAAAATGGCAAAATAATTGGACCAAATAATATAACCAACATTTCAGGCCACCCATTTAGTAAATTTAAAATAAAATTCAAGGATGAATAGTTAAATTTAATCATATCTTCCATGATTGAAATAAAATAATTAGCCATAAAATTAGACTTTGGCTCTTGTTTATATTTACGAAACATGTCTATGATTTTATTCGATGAATTATACACATCATATGGAAAGGTCATTTTCATAGATTGTTGAGGTTCTTCAAACATTGTAGTAAAAACATTTATTTTTACTGGTTGAATGTCAGGTTTTACGTCATCGTATGGATAACATTTTTTATCCGTAGGCAATATATTTGATTGACCTAATTTACAACCATACAATATAAGACCTCCAAATGAAAAATACACCACAAAAATTACGATTAATAATATTACTGATTGTAAAAACTTGAAAATATTCGACGCTAACCCAGGTTGAGTAGAGTTGGCTTCTTTATTTTTATTATCAATAGCTGAAGTATCATTGGAATCAGTCATTACTTATATTAAAAAGATATAAAATTATTTATTATTTAATTTGTTATAGAGGATTTTTTAGAGTTCTTTCTAAATCAATTATTTACTTTATGCTATTATAAAAATCAAAAATAAAATATAAAAATATATTATATGGATATTTCAAAAAATCAATATAATATTTTATTTTTAATAGTCATTAGTTTTATACTATTTGCTGGTATTTTCAAATGGATTGATTATTTAACTTTAAATAAATATGTTGTAGAATGTTTCACACCAGGACCCGTTGAAGAAAGTGTGTCTGGGGAAACCAGTCATACAGTGAATCTACCATTAACTACAACTTATAGCTGTAAAAATTTTTGCGGACCAACAGCTCGTTGCGCTATAACTGGACAACAATGTTTTACAGATATAGATTGTCCTGGTTGTCAGCCATATGTGCCTCCACTTACAAAAAGTGTCACGAACGTTCCAGGTGATAACGATGCTGGTAAATTGAGTTTAGGAGTTACACCTCAATATTCTGAATTAACTTCTGATATTGGAACTCAAGCTAAATTAATTACTAATGACCTTTTTTCTAAACCTCCTTCTGCGAATTTCGGTATAAATACATGGTCGTCATCTTTTAATGAAGGTGAAAAACTATTTAACCAAAGATATAAACCATCTGGACTTCAATACATGCCAAATTATCCCAAACGTTATAGTTTAACTGGCGAATTTATAGAGGATGGACCAATCGCATCCAATGCTTATTTAGGTTAAATGCTCTCGAACGGCTGTTCCTTTTCTACAAGAACCTGTTTGGATATATTTTTAATAATTTTGGTTGCTTTTTCATGATCATTGTCACCAGGTCCGCCCATTGATTCTACAATGATTTTATTATATTGGTCAGAATATCTTGAAATACTTTTGTTACAATCAGGATATTTCTCTCTATACTTTGGTATTAATCTCATATTTTTATCTGTCACTTTTTTAATTACCTTTCTTAGTTTCATATTATCCTCATCTTGTTTCTCCCATTTATCTTCATCCTTTACATATAGAACTTCCCTTTTTTTATCAGTGCAATGAACAGGTCTTTGAGTTACATCCAATGCTTTTAAGTTTTTTACAATAATATTAGAAATTCCATCTACAAAACCAACTTCGCCAACCCTTTCTAAGTCAGAAAGTTGTAACTGAATTGACTCAACAAAATCCATAATATTCATCGCATCTTTACATGTTTCATTTAAAAAGAATTGTAAATTGAATGATTTATTATGACTATTATTATTATTTATAGTATTATGTGTTCCATTTTTAATAACTTCCATCATCATATGTTTCATTTCTGAATTCTCTTTCATCAAGTATTTCATAAATTCTTTGAGCTCTTGAATTTCGTTATTTTGATTTTCAATAATTTTATTTTCTTCCACTACAGTTTCACATGTATTTGCGTATTTACATATTTTATTATGTTTCCACAATCCATTTCTGGAATCATATATTTTATTGCAAATATCACAAGTATATTTTTTAATATCATTATGGCAACTTAAATTGTTAGCTACGGTTAGCTTGCTATGTTTAGATGTTAATAAATGTTTATCAAAACTACTTTTCTTAGAGGTATTATAGTTACACGAAACACAACAAAATTTTGAAATATTATTACAGCAACTTTCTGTCACCAAAGTTTCCATATAAATAGGTTACAGAAAAGTTTCCTAAATCCTTTTCCGCAAAAATAATAAAAAATTACAGTAACAAATTTAAAAATAGTTTAAAAGTAACCAGACGGTAATTTTCAATTATGCAGTGACGGATTCCTTTTTCCACCAAAATGTAAGCACTTTTGAAAAATGGACATTTATAAATGTCCAAAATTCAAAACCTAAAATACTTTTGAGAAAAAATAATTCCTTCCTTCCAACTTTCTTTAAGTTACTTTTGAATATATATTTAAAGTAACTTAAATAGCATCAACTTCTTGTTCCTTTTCTACAAGAACCTGTTTGGAAATATTTTTAATAACTTCCATCATCATATTTTGTTGTTCCACAACCATACTTTTAAATTCATTGTTTTCTTTTATTAAATTTGAGTTTTCTTTGATAAGAAGCATAATAAGGTCTTTATCTGTAGTTTGATTCTTAACAATGCTATCATCATTTTTAGATTCTATAAATTTACAGCTCTTTTTATGCTTCCATAAACCAGAATTTGTTGAATATGTTGTTCCACAATTACAAATGTATGGCGTAAAATTCATTTCCACGTTATTTCCATTGTGACGATAAACATGTTTTTTGGTGTTAATATGTCTAATCCAATCGCTATTTTTACAGCATTTAAAATCACAAGTTGAGCAGTATTTTTCGGCGTTTTTTGGCGTAAAAATCGTATCCATTTATCTATATATTGGAAATATAAAAAACGCCTAAATCCTTTTCAGCAAAAATAATAAAAAAATTACAGTAACAAACTAAAAAATATTTTAAAAGTAACAAGACGGTAATTTTCAATTATGCTGTGGCGGCTTCCTTTTTTCCCCAAAATATAAGGACTTTTGGAAAATGGACATTTATAAATGTCCAAAATTGAAAACCTAAAATACTTTTGGGAAAAAAATATTCCTTCCCGACCCATCGTTATTTAAGTTACTTTTAGAATATATATTTAAAGTAACTTAAATAGTATCAGATTCTTGTTCCTTTTCTACAAGCACCTGTTTGGAAATATTTTTAATAATTTTACTCGCTTTTTCATGATCATTGTCACCAGGTCCACCCATGGATTCTACAATAATTTTATTATATTGGTCAGAATATCTTGAAATACTTTTGTTACAATCAGGATACTTCTCTCTATACTTTGGTATTAATCTCATATTTTTATCTGTAACTTTTTTAATTACCTTTCTTAGTTTCATATTATCTTCATCTTGTTTCTCCCATTTATCTTCATCTTTTACATATAGAACTTCTCTCTTTTTATCAGTACAATGAACAGGTCTTTGAGTAACATCAAGTGCTTTTAAGTTTTTCACAATAATATTAGAAATACCCTCTACAAAACCAATTTCTCCTACCTTTTCTAAATCAGAAAGTTGTAACTGAATGGATTCAACAAAATCCATAATATTCATAGCATCTTTACATGTTTCATTTAAAAAGAATTGTAAGTTGAATGACTTGTTATGTGAATTAGTGTGGTATGTAGTATTATGAGTTCCATTTTTACAAACTTCTTGAAAGGATTCTAGAATTTTATTTTGAAACTCTTGATTTTGTTTTTGTAATTCCATACATTGTTTTTGCAGTTCATTATTATTTTTTATTACTCCCAAAACTAAATTTGTCAAAGCACTGCTATCATTTATAGGATTTTGAACTGAGCATGATGAATTATTAACAATAATACAGTTCTTTTTATGTTTGCATAATGATGTCACATGTTTATATTCCTTTCCACATACACAAATATATAGGAGATTTTTTGGTTCGTCTAAATTAGCATTTTTTAGCCTTATGTGTTTTTGGGTTGATATATGTTTTAACCATTCACTGTTTTTAAAGCATTTATACTGACATGAGTCGCAACAAAATTCTGTTGGAGATTTTTGGAGATTTTTCATTAGTAATATATACTAACAAAAAATCTCCTAAATCATTTTCCGACAAAATAATAAAAAAAAATATGGTAACAAATTTAAAAATATTTTAAAAGTAACCAGACGATAATTTTCAAATATGCAGTGGCGGCTTCCCTTTTACCCCCAAAATGTAAGCACTTTTGAAAAATGGACATTTATAAATGTCCAAAATCCAAAACCTAAAATACTTTTGGGAAAAAATAATTCCTTCCCGCCCCTTCGTTCTTTAAGTTACTTTAAATATATATTATAAAAGTAACTTAAAGAAAAATAAATCAAAACATTTTGGTATAATCAATCTGTAACAATATATCAATATAATACTTATACATAGAAAAATCATCACGCTTCTTGTCTATGTGTAAAATAGATTTTAGAATATACATAACTTCCGAATTTGAACCATCAAATATGGCAACTACACCAATTAGTTCATGTATTATTTTTCTAACTTCACAACATTTCGTAACATAATTTAGTTGGTTTACTAGGCTAATATATTCACTTCTAATGGTATCTACTATGTCATTATATTTATCAATATCTTTATCACAAACAGAATAAAATATATATCTATTAAGGTGTAACATATATTAGTATATATTACACATTTTATATTTTTTTATACATATTTTATAATACTACAAAAATTTACGTAGCATATAATAGACCAGCATTGCCTCCAACAAATATTACCATATTCATACGCTCTTCCATAAGGTATAAATTATAGTTATAATTGTATATACGCCACGTTGGTTTGTTAATACCAACTAATTCACCCGTTGTAGGGTCGCAAATCGTTAAAACTTGCGCATAAGGGTCTAAAGGAGGACTAATAGTCGTAAATTCAAATTGAACATTAGTGAAACGACTCATATTCATAGCACCTGAAGGCTGTAAAGTATATGGTGAAGTATCTAAACAAAAATTGTAACAATACAACCCTTGAGGCGCATTGCCAGCAGTTCTTACATATTTTTCTACAAAATTATACACTCCTGATGGCAACATATTCTCTCTATATTGTCCATCTAAAAGTATTCCTAATGCGACAAGAATATATTGAATATTTTGAGGATTATACACACCAGTAACATATAGGTTGCTCGGTGTGCCATTTGGGTTTGTTCCAGGTCCAAGTGGAATTGGAGACGGAAACGGATTAGGATAATCACCGCTAGCTGGCGCTGGTGTAACATCTTGCGGCATATAGTTGTAAGGCCAATTTGTATAATTTGACCATTGATTTCATAAATTTACATCACTTCTTTGTAAATAAAACATCCAACTGACAATCATACCAATCGAATCCAAATCAATCTTGTTTTGACCAGTTATGTTATAGTAAGGTCTTTCATATATTTGCTTAAATAAATATTTTTGTTCGTTCTTCGCAAAGAGTTTGGATTCATCATTAGAGAGAAAACAATACGTACAATTTAAATTTATATCAGAATTCCAAATTGTTCTAGTATCAACATAAGAATTTGCCCCAAGCTTCTCGTCAGGTGGTGTTTGTAGAAATCTATAAAATTGCATATAATATTG
>Ga0114959_10001078_pt1 | contig 24798 bp, 25 predicted proteins | sample C_130625_EF_Meta_FD_87317 | JGI IMG/M metagenome (GOLD analysis project Ga0114959, IMG submission 87317) | Freshwater microbial communities from Lake Croche, Canada to study carbon cycling - C_130625_EF_MetaG | ecosystem: Environmental > Aquatic > Freshwater > Lake | place: Lake Croche, Canada... | reverse complement strand
TTTAACACTCTTTTTAACACTCTTTTTAACACTCTTTTTAACACTCTTTTTAACACTCTTTTTAACACTCTTTTTAGCACTCTTTTTAACACTCTTTTTAGCACTCTTAACACTCTTTTTAGCACTCTTTTTAACACTCTTTTTAGCACTCTTTTTAACACTCTTTTTAGCACTCTTAACATTCTTCTTAACACTCTTTTTAACACTCTTTTTAACACTCTTTTTCACACTCTTTTTCACACTCTTTTTAGCACTCTTTTTAGCACTCTTTTTCACACTCTTTTTAGCACTCTTTTTAACACTCTTTTTAACACTCTTTTTAACACTCTTTTTAGCACTCTTTTTAACACTCTTTTTAACACTCTTTTTAACACTCTTCTTAACACTCTTTTTAACACTCTTTTTAACACTCTTCTTAGCACTCTTATCTGATTTCTTAACTGATTTGAAACGTGAAAGATACATTTATTATAATTTTGATTTTTTATTATTATTTTTTATACAAAATAAAAATGGATATGAAAACATTCATCGCCCAAACTTTTTTGTTAACGAAAACAAAAAATAAATACGTCGAGACGTTAACAACACCAGAAGCTCTTTCTTATTATACGACATCCTTTACAGACTCTTCTTATGATGAAGATAATAATTATAAATATTTTAGAACATTGGGACAGATATCTCTCCATAAAATCGTGATGTGGTACCTATTCCGACGATTCAAAAAAGAAAAACCATCTCAATTAACATTAATGAAGAATAACTTTATCGAATCTAAAAAAATAGGCAAAAAAATCATAGAAGAAAAATTATTGAAAGGGTTTTCATCTTTCATCTTATACGATAAAGTAAACATCGATGTCAAAATGATTCAAAAATTATTTGAAGCTTTTATAGGCATAACCGAATTATTTATCAATAAAAAGTATAAACAAGGGATAGGATACGTTGTTGTCAATAAATTTTGTATTTATTTATTGAATCAGATTGAAGACATTGATTTCACTTATGATAAAGATCCAAAAACGAAATTAAAAGAATTTATGCAGACGGATATCAAATACGAATACGAAATTGAATATAAAAACGAGAAAGACGAAAAAACGTCCAATTTTAATGTCCGTATCTTTTTGAAAGATAAACGTAACAACGTTACATTGATCGGAGAAGGGAATAGCAATACAACCATTAACGCAGAGAAAGAGGCTGCGTTGATCTCTTTAGAATACTTTAAAAAGAGAGGATTGTATAAAGTAAAAGACGATATCGATGAAAAAAGAGAAAAACAAAGGAATCCATTAGTTTCTAATAAAGATTTTAAAGATATGATTCTAAGTCTTTTAAAAACAGTTCATTTTTTAAAAGATTTAGATTTAAATGAAAATGATATGAAATGTTATGCATCAGCATTTACACACCCTGATGTAAACCCTGTATCCACTGAAAATTATGAATCATTAGAAACTCTCGGAGATAATACGGTGAATAAATGTATCTTATGGTATATATCCGATTACTTTTACCAGCTCAATAACCCGTACGCAATTGATATCATTACCAGACTTAAAATCAATTTAGCCGAATCTCATAGCTTGGCCAAATTTTCAAAACAGTCAGGATTCTCTCCTTTTATTTTAGTACCCCCTAACCAGACAGAACTATATATCAGAAAAGCACTTGAAGATGTGTTTGAGTCTTTTATTGCTGCAACAGAGATGGTAATAGACAGTAAGTATAAGAAAGGATTGGGTTATATCGTATGTTACCAATTGATCTCCAATATATTAGAAAAAGAAAATTTGCATATCAACTACGACGATTTGGTGGACCCTAAAACCCAATTAAAAGAACTTAATGATAATTTGAAGATCTTTGATATCCAGTATATTAATGATAAGAAAAATAGAAGATCAATCCTGAATATTAAAAATAAAGTATCAGGGAAAGCATACCAACTATTTTCTAACCCATCGAACGATTCAAAAGAGTGTGAGAAAAATGTAGCGAAAAAAGGACTCGAAGAGCTTAAAAAAGATGGATTTGTCAAATCAATCCCAAAAGAATATTTAAAATTTTGTATATAATAAATGTCAAAGATTAACATCTATCTCGATTTAGATGAAACGTTAATTTTTTCAATTGATAAAAATTATCCCCATAAAAATATAAAAAATAAAAAGATAGATATAGATCATCTCGATAAACACTATTTCGAAGATTATATCGTTCTTTATCGACCTGGATTGCAACGTTTTTTAGATTGGTTGTGTCGACATTTTAACGTGTCCATATGGTCAGCTGGTCAAAAAGAGTATGTCCATAATATAGTATCTAAAGCAGTTAAAACCCCAAATCGAAAAATACAAAGAGTATTAACGTACGATGACTGTGAGAAAAGTATGAAAAAGTATGGTCCAGATTCTTTAAAAGATATTAGATTATTACATCAGTTTGCTGATCATAATAATGATAATATCTTATTATTAGATGATCTATATACAAACACCTCACAATACCCTCCCAATAAACACAATTCAATTCGAATCAAGAAATTTCAAGGAGATGTTGATGATAACTGTTTATCAAAAACAAAGAAAGATCTTGAACTGATATTGGCATATTATAAAAATGACAAAAATCTCGAATCTATTAAATTTCTTCGTAAAAATTTATAAATTTCTAATAAATGGAAGAAATTGTGATTAAAATATGTAACGGAACTGAAAATGATACTAAAGATGTACTGAAAAAGATGTGCGATAAGATATTATCTAATAACAAACGGAACGACGAGAATGATAAAAAGAATAAAGAGAATAAAGATAAAGATGGTTATGTAAAGATAGAACCTATTTCTAATTATAAATATAGCAAACTATTATCATTCTTACACTATTTCTCTTTATATTCAGATACGCAAAAATCGAAATTGATTTATGATTACATCCATAATACCTATTTTGCTCCATTTAAAGGAACTATCACTTTAACTTTCGGTGATGTTGCTGAATCTCATGTTGGTATGCAGAAAATAGGGGAAATGTCTGAACATGGATTCTCATTGACAGATATCCAACGAGCCGAAAGATTTTTCAAAAAGAAAGGATGTGAAACACGTATTGTCCATTTAAATAAATACTTGCCAAATGAAGCGAAAGATGAAGAAGAGAAACAGTTTTTAGAGATAGCCAAAAAAGATAAAGAGTTTCAAGCATACGTTTTGATTATTCGAAACGGATTAAATGTGTTAGAAAATAAGGAATTGACGAAAGAGTTAGCTACGGAGATGTTAGTTTATGACTGGGATAAAAAAATGTACAATACTAAAAAAAAGGAAGAACAGAATAAAAATGCAAGACACAATTTAAACTTTGATGATAAAAGTCAGATATCTAATTTTAATGAAGGAAAAGGAACTACAGTTGCTTGGGAAGATGCGAGAGTATTAAAATCGGTCCGTTCTAAACTAATCCATATTTTTGGAAAGAACGCGGAAGGATTGAAATGCGAAGGAAATAAGTATTACGATCCAACAGGTACAGGGATAGGATACCATGGAGATTCAGAACGACGAAAAGTGATTGGGGTTCGGTTAGGAAAAAAAATGAATTTACATTATATGTGGTACTTCAATGATCGACCAAGGGGGTACAATATCTCTTTTCAATTAAACCCAGGTGATATATATTGCATGTCTGAAAAATCGGTGGGAACTGATTGGCGACCTGTTTCTAAAAAAGGGTGGACTAAAAAGAGATATACGTTACGACACGCAGCGGGTGTATCCAAATATACGACAGATACACCTACTATTAAATTAGATAAAAAAGAAACGATTGACGAGATTACGCTCTGGAATATCCAATTCAAACAAAAAAAAACGACTGTCTGGAAAAAAATGTACAATTAAATTTTTTTATTCATTAATAAAATGAATAAAATAGCCTTCTGTTTTTTATTATATGATCAAGTAAAACACGCTAAACAATGGGAAGAATTCTTCTCTTTTGAAAATACATATACGATTTATTCTCACCTCAAAACGGTCACGGATAATACTCAAGAATGGATTGAAAAATCTAAAATAAGAACCATTAAAACGGGATGGTGTGAAAAGAGTTTGGTATACGCTTGGATTAATCTATTAATAGAAGCGTTAAAGGATCCTGAAAATGAATATTTCGTGTTATTAAGTGGCGAATGTATACCTCTTTTTACTTATGAAGAAACCTATAAAAAAATAACGAAATCAAAAAAATCTCGTATTCATGTCGATCCTGATTGGGAAGGAACAAACGAGACGGGTTTGACATATGCAGACCAATGGGTTACATTAAACAGAAAACACGCCAACTTATTAGTAAAATTAAAAACCACTGATAAGGGTCGAGAGTATGCTAAACAAATGTATAAAAAATGTAGAGTAGAAGATGGAAATAACGTTTGGACATATTGTCCAGATGAATTGTTTCCTGTAAATTGGTTTATTCATTATTATGGCAAATGGTATTCCCCGTCTTTTAAAAAAGAGTTTTTAAATTTACCGACAACTTTTACCTATTGGGAAGATGGAACAAGTCCTGTAAAGTTCAATAATAAAAGAATGGAAAAAATGAAAAAGAAAATATGTCAATCAAAAGCTATTTTCGGAAGGAAGTTTAACAAAGAAGCCACTAAAAACTTGGCGATGACTTGTGGGGATTTGTGAAAATGAAAACGAGTTGTCAGACTTGGTTTAAGTTAAAGTAACTTTTAATTTTATTATTATCAATATTTACAATAAATGCTTTATCATCATTTATGCCTAAACTTAGATACAATTCGTCATTATAACTACACAAGCTACATACAAATTCTATATAAGAATATTTAAAAAACGAAAAAGGTTCTGATATTTTTATTTCATTTGTTTTTTGATTAAATAATAAAAAACAATGTACTTTTCCTTTATGAATCATAAATAATTTTGATCCTAAAAAATCTACTCCATTTGTTGATCCATGAAAATCTCTTAAATCGTATCTATCATTTTTAATTTCTTGATATTCTTCCTTCTCTATATTTTTAATTAAAAATGGATGTAAACTATAAATAACATAGTCATTGTCAATTGGCATCCAGTTTTTTTCAATTATATTTGGATAACACTTTATAAATGAATGAATTTTATTATTTGTCATCTTTGCCTTATATAAACATGGATTTCCATTTTCATTAAATTCAGGAACTGTAACTAACAATGTATCTTTTGAAATAAATCGTATATCTTCTAATCCTTTCCAATATGTACAAAATGTTGGTAAATTATATTCAATTATTATATCATAATATTTTAAATCATATAAATCACTTATATGTCCTACCAACATCCCGTAATTTGAAATTGAAAAATTTTCAAGTAATGTAAATCTAAAATCATGGAATTTTTTATAATTTACAGTTCTTACTAATATAATAACATCTCCATTTTTATCAATAAACATTGATGGATTCATTTCTACATATGCATTAACATTACTAAAACAATCAATAAATGTTTTTTGTGGTAAAAATAAAGGATAACTATTTTTAATTAAATTCATTTTAATTAAAGATTATATATTTTAAATAGTATAAAAAATCAATTGAATTTCTAAAATGATACAAAAAGTATCGCTGGTCTATTGACACCCACACACACACATTTTTATTTATGACTTTTACAAGTCATAAAATAATTTTTTAAAGCATAATAAAGACTGATTATTAATCACAAAAACTATAAAAATATTTTAAAGCATAATAAAGACTGATTATTAATCAAAAAGTCATAAAATAGTCATAAAATAGTCATAAATTATTTAATAGTTTTACAACAAATATTTCTGAGTATATCATGAAAAAAATCATTTTTATCTCCATTAAACATCTTAAATATTTCAATGTCTTGTTCAGTGAATTTACTGATAATATTCATAAAATATTCTAATTGAAATGAATCTTTTGTTTTATTCATTTTATCGGTTAATTCATTTGTATATTGAATTGTTAGTTCACGATTTTTTTCTTTGATACTCTTAAAAAGTAAATTAGATAATAATGTCATTTCAGGATCTGATACAATCTCGCCATTTTCATTTTTATATTTAATTTTTCTTCTAGAAAAATCGGTGCATGTAATTCTTTCTTTTAAAGGATATTCTAAGAAATATTCAGAATATCCTACAGCACCTTTTTTAATGTGTTCTAAAGTTAAATTTTTCGCATTATCTTTTATATATTCTTCTGAAATAACTTTCAGATTATTTACAATATTATTGGTTGTATTGGTTGTATTATAAACCGATGTTTTTGAATTTTCTATCGCTTTTTCGGCAAGATCTTTGATAATTTGATCTTTTTCTTTAAGCTGTTTACGTAATTCTATAATTTGTTCTTTTAGTTCTTGTAAAAGATCTGAATTATTTTCATTTTTTTTACTTACTTTACATATATTTACATGTTTGACAAGATCGTTTTTGAACATTGTTACATAATTACATTTTTCACATACAAACTCAGATACTGGTTCTTGTCCTCTATTAATCATACATTTTTTATTTTTATCTACATGACTTTTTAGTGTATATTTTGTCTTAAATTCTTTCTTACAAAAAGAACATATATAATTTTCTTGACTCATTTATATTATAACATTCTTTTAAATTATTTTATGAAAAAGTCATAAAATAATCATAAAATAATTTAAAAGGATGTTATATAGGAATGGATACCGATCCACTACTATATGCATCACATGATTTATCAAAATAAGAAGAATCGTTCAAAATTCCTTTGCTACAGTCATTAAATAATCTAGCTACTATTTTTTTATCTTTATCAATACAACCATACATGCAGAAGCAATATCCGTCTCCTAGACTACACTCTCTTTTTTTACAAGAAATATTAATACAATCACTAGCATCTTTTTGATCTAGATACCCCGTATATTTGTTTGAACTATTTGGACTGTTATTTGGACTGTTATTTGGACTGTTATTTGGACTGTTATTTGGACTGTTATTTGGACTGTTATTTGCACTGTTATTTGGACTGTTTGGATTTGGACTGTTATTTGGACTATTTGACTGGTCTGAATGGGTTGAGTCTGGAAATAATAGTTTATCTATAGTAGTTCTTACACAAAACAATCTATGTAGTATAATTCCTAAAATAAAAAGAGAGATAGATGTATAAATAAATGGTATTCTAAAAAAATAAGAGATCAATAATGCTAACACGATAGTCAGAATGACATCAAATATAGCTAAACCTAAAAATCTGTAAGAATGAACTCCTTTGTTTGAAGTGCCAAGTGAATCTTTATATTTACACAGACTCATTTATTAGATAGAGAAAATTTAATAACAAGATCTACAAACTGGGATATAGTTATGACTACCAATTAAAATCTGATCAGTTTCTTGTGTAACTCTCTTTGAAAATATAGCTTTATTTCCATTTTTACAAATTCCACATAAAGATTGTAACTTGGTCACTTGGTCACATAATGGTATCAGATCTAATACATTTCCAATTTTATTTCTTTGGTAATCTCCATCTAATCCACCAATATATATCGTTTTTTTCATTTCTAACATTTTTTTTACACCTTCTACTAGATCAGTAAAGAACTGAGCTTCATTGATTAATATCACGTCTGCCTCTACTTCTAAATGTAATAAACTATCTGAGATTATACATGGAATCTTTACACCATCATGACTTACTAAATCAGTAGTTGAATAACGCTTATCAAATGAATGGTTGATCACACACGTTTTTATATTACAAAATGTATACTGTTTATAAAGTTCAATTAGTTTACTTGTTTTACTGGCAAACATTGGACCGATAAATATCTCTAAATAACCACTTTTTTGTAAATTCATTTTTATTTTTATTTTTTTTTTTGTCTAAAAAAATCATTTTTACCAGTCGATTGTGCTAAACCGATCTCTCTGTGCTACCCCGTATTCGTGCCAAACGATAGGTGTGTCAAATGCCAATACTTTCAATCCATATTTATGATGAGTTTTCATTAATAATTGATCGATATGATCGTTAACTTTAGTAACCCCTTTATTTTCACCACTTTTGATTACCAATGTATCTAAAAATTTTTGAGCAGCTTCTCTCGTATAAGAATATCCCCAAGTTCCTCCTGCCTCCGTGACAAAAGAAATATGTTTAGATAGAGATGGACAATCTTTTTTAGAACAAGGGGTTCTTAGATCGTATGGATGAGCAACATAGCTTCCATCTTCCCATGTAGATTCATACTTATTTTTACTAGTTTTACGTTTGCTCACTTCTTTGTGACCGCATTCTCTCCCACATCCAAGATATAACAAATCCCAATCAGCTTTCTTTAATTCTTCTACTCCTTTCTTGAACTTTTCTGTGATGTTTTTGTCTAAGACAACATCATCTTCTAAAATCAAGACGCGTTCCCATCCCTTTTCTAACATTTCTCTTAGAATAAGAACTGTTCCGATGGTTAAAGAAGCGGCGGATAAAGGAAGATGTTTTGAGATTTTCACATGATACTTTTTCTGAAACTCTTTTCTTTTTTTAATGGTACATTTCTCTTTCTCTTTTTCGTCTTTAGGACATCTTCCATCTACTGCAAGAAACTTTTCATGTTTAATGCCTTCTTTCTTTAGTTGACGAGACACTTTTAAGAAATTCTTATGTTTATCTTCTAATGAGATGATGTATACCTTATCAAAAAAATCATTGAATGGGCTAGATTTCTTAGGCGATTTCTTAGGCGAATTCTTAGACGATTTCTTAGGCGAATTCTTAACAGATTTCTTAGGCGAATTCTTAACAGATTTCTTAACAGATTTCTTAACAGACTTCATTTTATTATAATTTTTTTTTATTTATTTCTCTAAAATAATCACGATTTGTTTTTGATATCTTGTATCTATGATATGAGACAAGTCTGTATCATCTTTTATACATTGTTTGAAAGATGATCCAAACTTTTCTTGAAAACGATCCAAGTTATTCATAATATCTTCTTTATCTCCTTGTTTATAACTCAATGGAAATCCTAATTTTTTTCTATGTTCTAATTGTTTATCAGTGAATAGATTAAAACGAAAATATATTTTACCCCCCTCTTTCAAACATTTAAACCCATTTGTATATAAATCTTTTAACAATTCTGACTCGCCTGAACTATCTTTTTCAGTAAAAATATGTAATAATGGACAGTACATGAGCCATATCTCTTCTATAGAATTTTCTTCAAAATCTTTTAATTTTAAATCACATTCAGGATAAGAATTATCGATATAAATTAATTTTATATCATTACGTACAATATTTCCGAATAGTAATATCTCTTTATGGATTTTATCACAATGACACATAATAATAATATCTTTCATTTATTACTAATAAAATTGAATTTTTTTGAATACATTGTATTCAAAACAAAAATGGAATACCCAGATCTAGAAAAAATGAGTTCTAAATATATCCTTATCAAAGGACAGGTACAAAGCGGAAAAACTAATTTTATCATAAATGCTACATCTATGTTTATATCTAAAGGTTTCTCTATCATTCACCTATTACGTGACCGGTTATCCGACAGAAAACAGCTTCATACTCGTTTATTACAACATAAAATACGTACAAAAATTATCTTAAAAAAAACTGAAATTGATCTTACCATCCCTCACATTTACTTACTTCTCAGTAACAAAAAAACAATGTGTTCCATATGGTCAATTATAAAAGAATCTACCATTCCTTATATTTTATTCATCGACGAAGTAGACTACGTCGACTCTTGTCAGACTACTAAAAAACATGATATCATTCAAGAGATCAAACAACATGCGAACCGAGTATTTGGAATATCTGCTACCATTATGGACCCAATTGGAAAAGAAGACTTGTCATCTGAACATATCATTCTTCTTCACCCTCATTCTAACTATAAAGGAATCGAGTTCATTCAAATGATCGAGATTGATCCAACAAGTACTTATACTGGAAAAATACATTCTGATTTGTTTGAACAAGATACCGGTCTTATCCCTTTCATAAATGAATTTGTAGAAAGAAAAACAGAGACTTTTCCTCATATCTGTTTAATCAATATTTGTCGTACAAAAGATCCATGTCTAAAAGCACAATCCACGCTTTCTGAGACATACCCAAATCTTTCAACGATCGTTTATAACAGTAACGGAATCACTTTTTGTCAAGGAAAAGTGATAAAAAAGATTAAAATGACAATCTCTGTATTTTTACAATATTTGAAAGATAACGGAGGAGTCGATAAATATCCTCACATTTTGATTTTTGCAGGCGATTTGGCAGGTCGTTGTATCTCTTTTGTATCTGAAGACTATCAATGGCATTTGACAGAACAGCGTCTTTTGGTATCAAGTACATGCGATGAACCCGAATTGATCCAAAAAATCCGTTTGTGTGGCATTTATAACGATCATATTCCGTTAAGATTGTACACCACCAAAAAGATAATCGATGATTTACGAAAGGCTTTTCTTAAACAAGAAGAAATCATCACATATTTACAACAAAATAATGCGACTTGCATTCGAACTTCTATCGAATCGATGGAGATGAATAAAAAGAAATTTACTACCCGTAGTATGGTAAAAGATAAAAATGCAGAATTTCATATGATCAAAGTCGACAAAGAGGTAGGATGGGATTACGAAAAAAAAGTAAGCGAAGTAGGTCGCGAAGTAGGTCGCGAAAAAAAATATGAAAATCTTTTCGAAACTCACAGTGAGAATCCTATAGAATCTCCGGTTCTAAGGAGAGAATCTCCGGTTCTTGTTAAAACCATCACAAAGATCATGACAGGAAAATCTACAAAGATGTCTACTTTTTTGGCCCAACTTTCACCAGATTTTTCTTATAAAAAAACAGATTTGTATAACATATTAAAAGAATCGGGGTATCAAAGTCCAAGTTCTATCTTATCTAGTTATCTCGTTAAAAAGGAAAAGGGATACGGTTTTAACGATACATTATTTTTAATAAAAGATGATATTTATAAAATCAGAGAAGATTTAGCGATTTGTTGGAGAAGTTAAAGTTTTATTTCTTTTTTTTCTTCCTCTATCGATATCAAATCCATTTCATCTAAATTAATCGTATTACGAATCTGGTTTTCTGGTTGCATTTTTAAAAAATCTTTATATGATCTTTCTATCATATTAGAACAAGCAAATAAACCGATCAAACCAGCTGGAATGGTTTTGTATATCGTAGGCGTTGGAAAACTAACATCTACTGGAGGTCTGCCCGGTACAGTCCATCCAAACCTTGACATTGATTTATATCTTAAGTACAAAGCTTTTCGTTTCAAATAAAGAGGTCCAGCGAGTATAGACATCATCAATCCAAGAGTCGCGATTTGACTCTTGGTATCACTGGAATCTCTTATAATAGGTATTTTATCAACTATTTGTTTAATCGGTTTAGTTGGAATCGGGAAATATTCGCTTAAATTAACTATTCCTTGTTGGATAAAAGATCTTAATGTCTCTCCCCACGTTTTTCCTTGTTCATCCTTTTTTAAATAAATTATATCTCCTGATTTATTTATTTCTTCTTGCATTCGATCGAAATCCCATTCACAAGAATGTTCTATCCTTTGTAAATACATAATTTTACTTTTTGCAATTAATTCTTCAGTATAAGACGTATCAATCGATATATAATTAGCTAATCTGTATTGGATTTTTTTGATACGAAGATCTATCTGATCTTTGTACTCTGGCGTGCTTGTACTTTGTCTTTCAGCTATTAATTCTTTTAATGCTTTATTTAAATCATTTTTTTCTTTATTAAAATCTTTGATTTTGCTTATTTCTTTTTCTTTTATTTCTTTTTCTTCCTTTTCTTCTTTTAGTCTTTCTTTTTCTCTTTCTTTTATTCCTTTTTTTAAATATTTATGAATTAACACAGTTGTCGTTTTTACAGGATATTTTTTTAGACTACATAATACATTAACAATATAACGAGCAGTAGAGATTGAATACCCAGGAAAATAAGCAAAAATGATGGTATCTAACATTTGCGAAATACCATTTTCTTCGATCATATCAATCCTTGTACACAACTCGTTAGTGAGAAAATCGAAATTTAAAATAGATCTTCGTATACAATTCGGTAAATAACTTCCAGCTGTGTAGAAACAATTTGTCAACGCTATTTTTGATTTTTGAAAAAAAATAACAGCTTTTTGATAGAGACTAGTCGGTTCTTGTATTTGATTATTTTTATATTCGGTATTATAATCATAAATAGATTTGGTATAATTAAGCATTATTATCAACCCATCTTTATCTAAAATCGAAGTGATCTGTGAAAAGATTTCATGAACTGCTTCGTAAGAGTATGTCTCGTATTTTTCTTCTAATAAACGGTATCCATTCTCATAATAGTCAATATCACTTAAAAGTCTTTCATAACACTCTTTTTGGTCCGAGTCATTCCAGTTATTCATTCGAAGACAAAAATTAAAAAAATTATGTAAATGTTCTATTTCAAATCCCATACTAGACTCTCTAGTTTCATTGATGATTTGTTGTAAAGCATCAACATTTTGACAAGTAATTAATTTGTGACAACTCATCTTTATATTTTATAATTTAAATTATTAAATTATAAAATACTTACATGAACATCAATTCCTGACAGATCTTCTATAAAAATATAATTTGTTTCATAGTACTCAAACAATTCTTGGTAATCGATTTTAATCACGTATTCATTATCATTGACTTTAATGATAATGAATAGATAATCATCTTTTATATCGATGTTTATATACTCTAGTTCAAACATATCATCTATCGAAAACACGTTCATGTTTCCGATAGATCCGTTAGAAGATTCGTAATAAAATAAAGGTTGGGACTCGATCTTAAAAGGGAATTTAACTTTGATAATGATATCTTCATTTGAAAAGAAACTTTTTAAGTATCTAAATAAGATACTTTCTGAGTATCTGATAATAAACGTATCTTTATTGAAAAGATAGATCGTATTTTCAGATGAAAATCTTGTCTTCTTAATCTTACTTAATGTTATCATTTATAACACTTGTCTTATTTTTATTTTCTCTTATATAAATGACAATTAAATTAGGTCTTATACTTAGTCATAAAGAACAAGAATATATCAAAGATGAAATGTTATACAGCAATTCCAAAAAATTTCATTGGCTATCGTTAGCCAATGAGAAAAAATATGAGTCTTATGTAGTCAGTGTAGGTAAAAAAAAAGCGATTCCATCAGATGTAGCCGTCGGTCTTTATATCGAATCTCATTTTAAAAATGTGGAGATAGACTATATCACACCTGAAGAAATATCATTAAAACGATTTAAACAGAATGATATCGTATTTGTCTTGATTTATGATTTGTTAGAATCTTTTCACGTGAGTGATCCATCTCTTTTTAAAAAATATAAGAATACATTAAAAAAAAGTAAAAATGTATATCCTCCTTATGAATACCAAACATTTATCAATAATAAATGTGACTACTATAAGTATCTAGAAAAGAAAAGTATCCCAATTGCACCTACTTTTTGTATCACAAAAGACAAGTGGGATAAAGGGTCTGACTACATTGCATTTTTATTAAAAAAAATCAAAAAAAGAGGCTGGGAGTCGATTATTACAAAACCAGTTTATGGACAAGAAAGTAAAGGATTTAAAAAATTTATCAATGTCCAGAATAAACCTAAACAACTTGAAAACTATCTACAAAAAAATGTGCCAAAATATAAGTCTATCGTATTTCAAAAGTACATCCCCGATTTTGATGTCGAAAAACCTGAAATACGAACCTTTTTTATCAACGGGAAATATAGATATTCTATCATCACACGTAAGGGTATGTACCCTGCTATTCCTAAACAAGAAGGAGGGACTTTTGAATTTCCGGATGATCAATGGAAATACATTAAGCAATTTGCAAAACGGGTGATGAAAGAACTTCCCACCTTTGTAATCAACGATCATAAACAATTCACTATCTTAACAAGAATTGATATCGGATCGGGAATGGATGGAGTTCCGTACGGACACTTTGTCAATGAAGTTGAATTTGTTCCTAGTATATTAATCGAGGTAACAAACTATCCCATTATAGAAGATATCAGCAAATCGCTTGTCCGTGTCGCCAAAGACTATAAAGAAAGTGGCGAAATTAATGTTGAATTCTAATTTTATTTATTTAAATAAATGTGGATTTTGTTTTTTCTAATTATACTTTTCATTTTCGTTTTCGTTTTGTACAAATACAAGTCTGATAACTCTGACTATAACTCTGACTATAACTCTGACTATAACTCTGACTATAAATCTAACTCTAAACATAACTCTAAACATAACTCTAAACATAACTCTAAACATAACTCTAAACATAACTCTAAACCTAACTCTAAACATAACTATAAGTCATCTCCTTATTATAACTACGATTATAGTCATTTCTTAGAAAATATGGTAGTATTTTATAAAAATTATTTCGCAAAAGGGAATACTTGGGAATTTTCATTTCAACAAGCAATGATAGATACATATGTCCTATATTTCAATACAAAAATACTTCCAAGTGATACACAAAGCTCTATTGACACAACTATTAATATGATAAAAAAGACAGTAAGTAATGATTACGCTGATGTAAGTAACGGTATTACTTTGTATACACTTAATTTTAAACCTACTGTTCCTGATAATTATTCTTTATCTCCTTATTATCTATTACACGTAAATAATTACGATTTTAGTCATTTCTTAGGAGATATGGGAGTATCTTATAACAATTATTTCGCAAAAGGAAATACTTGGGAATTTTCATTTAAACAAGCAATGATAGATACATATGTCCTATATTTCAATACAAAAATACTTCCAAGTGATACACAAAGCTTTATTGATACAACTATTAATATGATAAAAAAAGGAGTAAGTGACGATCACGCAGATGTAAGCAATTGGATTGCTTTGTATACAGTTAATTTTAAACCAATTCTTCCTACTAGTTATTATTTATATACTTATCAACCGGTGAATACAAAATCATTTTACATGAACTTTAAATCAGAAAGTATAGTTTTTAAAGATGTGGTCGATATCTTTCTAGGAAAGAGTGATTTTTATGTTCCATCATCTATCATCGAATCATTGGCCCAATCAACACCAGATACATACATTAATGTTATATCAACTATCAATACAAACGATATAAAAGTTCCTATTGAATATACTTATTTCGATCCATTGGATATATACGTAAATCCAACTAATTATACATTCTCGGGAATTGGCATAGTCGATAACAGTCAACCTGGATACATTTTATTAGTAGAAAAGTCACAACAGCTATATTTGAATCGACTGTTAAAAGATTCAAGCAATACTATCGGAAAAACACCGATAAATTCATGGTTTACATTACCTGATTACACGATGACATGGAAAGATGAATGGTGTGATTTATTTAATTCAAATGATACTAACCCTATTCTAGACGGAATCAATAAGATTTTATCGTTACAAAATATAAAACCGATACAAACTACAGATACATCAGTATTATTCACGATATTGCCATCATCTTACTACTGGGTGATCACTTTATTATCACTCATAAAAACTGTCCCAAACCAATCCGATTTATTTTATTATCTAAAAGATCCTGGACTCAATGTAGAGACTTGTAAAGATAATTGTTTTAATAAATGTATGTCTAATTTTGACCAGTATTATGGTGAATGTATTTCTCTATGTGATGATGGTGAATCTGATGGACCTCCTCGTTGTGATTTGAATTGTGCAGTAACTATGCAACAAGATAAAAATTATTATTGTGAAAAGAATAAAGACCAAGATTATGAAACATTTTTCGGCAATGTTGTCCCTTCTGTAAATACATGCATAAAAACCAATTGTACTGTCTAATAAAGATTTTTATGGTTTCATAAAAATCGTAAGTTTAAATTTTTATTTATAATAAATGAAAGATAAAAAAGAAAAAGATAAAGATAATACTGTTTTATATATTATTATCCCAATCGCCTCTGTTATCCTATTGGTAGGAGTATACGTTTTGTATAAATATTGGGATAATAGAAATTATGAAAGGGTGGTTGTTAGAAGTAGATCTCTTGCAGAATGAAAATAAATCGTTTCATCAATCGGAAGATCACTTCGTAAATCACACGTTTCTACATTAACAAACACATTTTCTTTTGTATATTTCCAATTGGAAGATCCTGGTATCACCAATCGAAGCGTCTCAAAATGATTTGCGAAATTGAATATATTAAACTGACCTTCTAACGCCTTTTTAATGAATGATAACTGTTTTTCTGATAATGGTTCATTGTAAGTATACACTGTCGATAATTTAAAAGAGATTACTGTATCGTATCGGTCGTATCCAATTTGGATGATTCTTTTATTGGTGATTATCGGGTGTCCATTTATCAGTCCTTTCAGACATAATTGAAAACCGTCATCTGTTTCATAGTATAGTACTGTTTCTGTTTTGGAAAGATGTTCTATTATTTGATTTGTTTTGAGACTGTTTTGCGTCAATATATCGTTATACTTTTCATAATTTAACATCTGTGAATTGTAAAAAGTAAGCTTTCTTTTATCTTGGTTACAAAGTAACCCACATTGGGCTTGGTTCTCCATCTTTAATTATCTTTAATTATCTTTTATAAAAATCAATTTTAATAGGGGTATCCCTAGTAAAGTTAAATTTTTTTAGCCAACTCTTTAGCTCCGTTTTTAATTCTATCCATTAACAATTCGTGTTCATCCACATTCGCAATCACATATATTTTGTTAAAAATTCCGACAAAACAGTCTCTGCTGGTAGAAAATACAATCCAATTATACTTTTTTTCAGGTTGCGTACAAGCATATGCACTTGCTGATTCAACTGTTGCTTTTTTTATCATATCGCAATATTTCCATTCATAAGAACCTTTGACAACTTCGTCTAATAATACGCAATAGTTGGTATTCTTATTCATTTCTTCTTTTCAAATTATTTAATTCTTTAAATTTTAAAAATCAATTATATTCAGGACGCGAGAGTTTAGATTTATAATTAATTTTAATAAATTAATTATCTAAAGTTTTTAAGGCATCATCCAAAGGTGTAAATAAATATGTTCTGGCATTAGTTTTTTTAGATTCAAATAAAAATTCATAATCATTATGATAAACTAACCATCTTCCATTAAATAAATAAAAGTATTCACAAGATTCTCTTAAACCTCTCGATATGAATTCTGCATCTGTTTCTTCTATATATTTATTTTCTTCGTTTTCTTCTTTTTCCTCGTCTTCGAATAACGAATAACGATTGCCATTTAATATCAATTTTGCGATTTTTCCGATCGTATTTATTTCATTCATTAGATGTTCACCTACACCAGATAATCTCCCGTCATATCGGATATAAATCGATTTCACTCTTCCGTTTACTAAGACACCGATTCGACAGCTAGTTCCCATTCTTATCAATTCTTATTAATTCTTATTTTTTTTTTTTCAATTTTAAGCTAATGGTTGAATACTTACACACATATAAAATATAGTAATGATGAAAAATGAATATAAAAAGGCAAACATTTTTCCATCTTTATAAACATCTTTATAAACATCTTTATAAACATCTTTAACATCTTCGATAACTTTATAAAAGACGAAAAAAGTAAATGCGATCATAAAAAGAATGATGATATAAGAGAAGACAAGCTGGGATTTATTCGTTGTGTTATAATAAATCGAACCGATATTTTCAGCTGAAGTAAACCCTATCGATTCAAAATTGTCGTTCAGACATTTGATATCTCCATCAAATCGCTGTGCTTCTAAAAACCCCGTTCCAACAATCTTAGCGTTTTCGTAGACATAACAAGATCCACCCCAGTGCCATGTATTCGCAAAATCTCTGAAAATGGTGTTACCAAAAGGTGTTGAATCTAATAGATAAGTATGATTATCAATTTTAATCTCGTACTTTACTGGATATTCTGTATTTTCAAAAATGATAGAATCTTTTATGATGACATTGATACTTGATTGGTCTGTAAAAAATTTAACAGTTGATTGGTACGTGTTTATATTACAACTTACCGAATCTCCTTTTTTAGGCGGACTCTTAAATAAATTAAAGATCATATACTGAGTATTATCTGATAATCTGATATTTAGCCATATGTAACATGGAAGACCGGTATAGACTTTACCGTTCCGTAAAATACTTAGAATAGATTTATATAACACATTTGGTGTTTCTGATCCACCCCATTCGTGATCCATCCATCCAAACCCGTTTTCAACACTTTTTTTTTCTCCTTTCTCATTCGAATAGTTCATATTCATATATAGATTTGTATACGATTGATACGAGTTATTTAATTCACAAGGGTAACAACCATTTAGTTGGTTAAAAAACATGATATTGTTGTTTTTTGTCTGAGATGAAAAGTTATACTTTACTTGTTCGTTTGTCTTGTTATTTGTTAACAACATATTACATTGTATCGACATATCATTATAATCATGTGAAAAAACGAACTGGTTATCTTTTGAAACAATCGAAAATTTTACGTTATTATAAATTGTAAAAATACCTTCAAAATAAACATTTCCGTAATAATAGTCTGTTCCATTCCCTATGCCTAACGTGACACAATAAACAGTTGTCTCGCCTAATTTATATCCTAATCGTTCTCGTAGATCAGTTGGTAATAAATCGACTCTTGTTAATTGGTATAAGAAACAGTCTTTGTTAGGGAATGTTCCGTATAACCAATACCAACCTATATTCCCTTGTTCTAATTGAAAACATATTTTTTTCGATGTATCAGTGTAAGGAATCATTGGATGATATCCAATTGTTCCACCTGGTATGCTTATGGAAGCCATAATCGTAGATCTAATCGTATCCAAATTATCCAAATTATCTAAATATTTATTTTGAATTATATTTACTAAATTATCATCAGCTGGTTCAAGCAATGTTCGATTCTGTTTAATATATTTTACTTTTTGTTTGAACAATGTCTTGTAATCTTTGATATTTGTTGTCATTGTCAGAGAATCTTCCAGAGAATCTTCCATCAGATGATAACTTTTTACAGGTTGGTATGTAAGTAAAAGATACAAAACTACATAAACAAATACTAAGACTGTACTGTTCATTTATAATTAATTTATTTTTGTAAAAATAAATTAACGGGATAAATAAAAAGAAGATAGTAATTCATTATATGTCACATTTTTTCTGAAACAAGAAAGAAGGAAATTAGTAAAGTCTGGATCTAAATCTGAAAAATATGTGGTTTGGATAATTTCAAAGTTATCTTGTCTTTTATTTGAATGAGATATATCAAAAGCGTACGAACCTGTTACCATCTCGTGGAAAATACATCCTAAACTCCATTTATCAATTTCACGGTCAACTAAGACAGACGGGAATTTCGTGAAAAAATCTTCGTGGGCATACTTACAAGTCCCACCTTCTGTTATAATCGATCCGAAATAGACAGCCAATCCGAAATCTAATATCTTTACTTGTATTTCTCCGTCTATTTTTATATATCCAATATTTTCAGGTTTAAGATCAAGGTGACAAACGTCTTTCAATTCCATTATTTTTGCTGCATCTATTAACTGAACCATGATAGATATACATTGTTTTTTTGTTAGTGTTCCTATTAAATCAAGAAGACATCCATCCATTTTTTCCATTACAATACAAGCATTTCCTTCAAACACAAATGAATCATAAATCTGGACAAAGTGTTTTTCTCCTTTAAAGATTTTCATGAACCAGACTTCTTCTTCATAAAAGTCTAGACAAAAATCTTTTGGGAAGATTTTGATAGCAGCAAAAGTTTCTAAATCGATAACAACTTCGTATACTTTCGCAGAATTTCCATCGCCTATCACATCGAATAACTCGTATGTTTTATTTTCATGCAAAAAGATATCGATTTGAGTATCGACCGAATCCCATGTGTATAAATCCTTATGCAAATCCTTAGACAAATCCTTAGACAAATCCTTAGACAAGTCTTTGGGTTCACACACGTTAGGAATTAAAATGGATAACATCATTTCTCAAAATATAGAAGAGAATCAAGTTGATTAATCAATTTTATTTAGCCCGAAGACTAAATAAATTAATAGAATAAATTAATAGTGACTCAAATTAATACCTTCAGATTTATTTATATCAAGGTCGATTGTATTTTTAATCTTCTTAAACCCAGCATGTTCATAGATTGTCTTTAATCTTTCTAATGATTCTTTCGTGATATTGCATAATGTTTTCACCTCTTCCGCTTTTTTTGTAATATTATTTTCATTTAATGTTCGAAAGATTTCATCACCAATATTGACATAAGTGACAAATATCTGTCTCTCTTCAATTCTCCGAAGATTACTTTGATGTCTTACATATATTTTTTGTTTAAACTCTGCTTCATCATATTCATCTGTTAGAAACTTTAGTCTATCTTCTATTCCATCTAATTCTACCATTTCTATCAAAGTGACTTCACGATGGTGTACAAAACGTTGATACATATTTCGAAGTATATTTGATGATAGTTCATCTACTTTTGAAGACAAAACTCTGAAAACATCGCGAACATTTGGAATAGGACCACATTCTCCTTGATGTTCTCGATGTCGATTGATAGCAATATTTCCAGATCGAAGTGCTTCAAAATAATGAGGATTATGTACAACACCTTTTTCTTCTAATCCCGTTTTCCAAGAAAAAGCAGTGTGACACTGGATACAAAACATCTGATCACAACCATCGATCTTGTAAATCCGACTGTTACATTTCGGACACGGTTTTGTACTCTTCATCAACTCTTTTATACTTTCAATATCGTCTTTGTTACAAGAATGTTTTTCTTCTTCGATATCGACATGACAGTGTTTGCATATTTCAACATTACACATTCCACATTTATAGTCTTCAGAAAGAAAACCTCTACATTTGTCTTTATTACATTTCATGATAAATTTCTTGGCAACTTTTTCTTCCTCGGAGCTTATTTTTCGAATCATTTTATTTGTATTCTTGATCTTTTCTTCATATTCTCGTTTTGTCTCTCGTTGTTCTCTTACCAATTGCTCTTCGTTTTTTTCATTTTCATCTATCTTTTTTCGATAATACTCCATCCATCCAGCCAATTTTCTAATCTTTATCGTTTTTTCTGCTAGTGGTTGAAGGGCTGGAAGAAATGTTTTCTCTCTTTCAAATAAAATATTCTCTCTTGTTTTACGAAATTCGCCTCGGATAAAATATTTGCTAAACTTATTTTGCATAGATTCGATCGACCAAATGTGATTGCAGTTCATACAATGAGGTTCTTTATATGACTTGTCGATGATATACTGCTTGACACACGATGCACAAGCAATATACTGACATTTCTCACATGTGATCTCGCATCTCACTTTGTTAAAGTTCTCAACGCAAACTAAACAAGCCATCTTTATTTTAATCCCTCGTATCATTATTTTTAATCAATTTTATGCTTAAAAATATGACAAGTATAAAATGTTCCACATTTATCTTGATTCAATTTCTAGTTCTCACGTATGTGGTTCTCACGTATGTGGTTCTCACGTCTGTCCGTCAGAATATATAGGGTACATTGATGTTATGTCCGGTGACATGTTTAACATTAATAGCTTGTTTGTATACGAGAAGTTCCGAGGCAAAGGATACGGAAAATACATCTTAGAATATGCATTAGAATACGTAAAGAAAATATACCCAAACATTGAGTACTGTATGTTAGACGACGTATCTGATCGGTCGAATCATGTCTACGGAAATATATATCAACAGTTGGGATTTAATTTTGTAGAAAAGCCTACCAAGACGTTCGTAGAAGATGGAATTTTAAAATGGCAGATTTCAGGTCCAGAGAGAATTAAAAAAATTTAAGAAACCTTTCGGTCTCTTAAATTAAACATTAATCTTAAAATAAACTTAAAATAAACCTTAAAATAAACTTAAATGAGACAATTCTCTTTCTAATGATTTTTCTTTAATTTGTTTATGAACTTCTGAAAACATTAATATTTCTGAAAAGTTGATACTACTCTTTCCTCTAAACAAAATAACTTCGATGTCTTCTTCTTCGTCTTCTTTCTCTTCTTCGTCTTTCTCTTCTTTATACTCATACCCATTTTCTTCTTCTTTTCTCAACTCGTCTATAAAATCACATTCTTCTTTTCTTCTGAGACGCATATAGATTTCGATACCTTCAAACGAATTCATTTCTGATGTTCTTTCGTACATCCACTCTTTTACCTTTATTCCTTGTTTCTCGATGTAAACTTCCATTGTCTCATCCGTATGTTTCAATTTACAGTCTTCTTTTTTACAATCTTTAAAACATACAAGAGGTTTTAATTGCTCAATCGAATGAGCGAATTTGCACCCTTTCACTATACAAGGATTATTTTTCTTCATAATCTGACACATTTGTGTAAATGAGAGATTCACTTCAACTGGTTTAGGAATCTCGATTTTGTAGAGAGTAATGTACTCCTCTTTCGTAAAACCATGATTCTTAACACACTTGAAATCGTTGCAAAACTCTTTATACAAACATGTAGGAGGGTTATATTCTTCGATCGAATGCGCAAAATTACATCTATCTTTTTCACAATTCTTCTTGGTACAGAAAGTCGTCTTTTTGGTAAGTTCTTTCTTCAGAACCTCATTGCTTAAAATACGACGCGTTTCTTCTTGCACCATTCGAAATCGTTGCGGGTTACGATATTCAAGGTGACTGCAATAATAAAAGACGTTCTCAAAGTTATTCATAGAATCAACTAAATGTTCGAAGAGACGTTTTCGATCACGAATATCAATTGCGCTAAACACTTCTTCAAAAAGAAAATTTCGAACAGTAGCTTGAGACATTTTTCATATCTACCCTGATTTTGGTCAATATAAATCAATTTTAAGGTCAAATTAAGAACAATTAATTAAGATCTTTCGATCTAAATTAATACCTCTTCTTCCACTCCATTTTCAACAAGTTAGACAGACATAAACCTTCTGTGTATTCATCTCTCTCTTTGTCATTTTCAGGAAAACATCCTTCATCTCTCTCAAAAAACATATTGATGTATTTCGTCTTCTCTTCAATATTGTCAGGCATAAACCCGTACACATGTCTAAATAGTTTTATTTCTTCTTCTTCTATATAACTTCCTGAATCTTTCCACGTTTCAACTTTAGCTTCCCAAAAACTAAGCATCTCTTTTGTAACTTCGTTTTTCATAATCATTTTACCAAAACTCGTCAATTTGGCATAATCATTGCACTTTAATTTTAAATCATCTTTGTCAAAAGCTTTTCTGTATAACATCATCTTTTCAGCACATTCGTATAACTCGATCGCCATTTTTCAATTTCTAGTAGCAACAATCCCATTAAATCAGTTTTATGTGAAAACGACGTGAAAGGACGTGAAAGGACGTGAAAAGACGTTAAAACGAGGTGAAACGAGGTGAAAATGAGGTTAAAACGAGGTGAAAACGAGGTGAAAACGAGGTGAAAATGAGGTTAAAACGAGGTGAAAACAAGGTGAAAACAAGGTGAAAACAAGGTGAAAACGACGTGAAAACGACGTGAAAACGAGGTGAAAGCGAGGTGAAAGCGACGTGAAATGACGTGAAAACGATGTGAAAACGAGGTGAAAACTAGGTGAAAACGAGGTGAAAACGATGTGAAAACGAGGTGAAAAAGAGGTGAAAACGATGTTATTTAAAACACCGATTTCAGTAAAACAATTTGATGATCTCTACTAACTCTTGATTTTCTAATTCGTTGTATTTGTACTTCTAATAAATATTTCTAAAGTTATAAATATATAATTCAATTGAATTGACGATTGAACAATTATAAGCTGGGTTTTATTTTTACATCAACACACACAAATTTTGTGTGTGTTGATAAAATTATTTTTGATAATTGAAATAATAGATTTTTAAAATTCAATCGTTTCGATTATTTTTATTTTTAAACTGTTATCGTTTAAAAATTTTTATTTCTAAAAATGTTATCATTTAAAAATCTACTATTGTTAAAAAAATTATCTTGAAACTTTGAGAAACTTTGAGAAACTTTGAGAAACTTTAAGAAACTTTAAGAAACTTTAAGAAATTTTCTTAAATTACAATTTAAACCCTTTGTTTATATATAAAAACATGGAATGTGAGTTTTGTAAAAAAGAGTTTTCAACGAAAACAAATTTATTAGTTCATCAAAAAAAAGCAAAATACTGTCTTAAAATACAAGGTACAAATAATGATACTTATAAATGTGAGTATTGTGAAAAGATACTTACAACTCAACAAAGTTTAAATGATCATCAAAATAATAGTTGTAAACTAGGTTATAAAATAAAGTATGAACAAGAAATAAATAAAATGCTAAAACAGTATGAACAGAAACTATCCGAAAAAGATAAACAGTGTGAGCAAAAGATCGCTGAAAAGAATGAATACATCCTTAAACTAGAAGAAAAGATTGAAAAATATGAGAATAAGTTTCTTAGTTTGGCAAGTGAACCTAAAACAACTAAAAATACAGTTGTGATTAATACTACGTTAAACTTGGCAAAAGAGAATATCACTAAACTACTTGACGAACACATGACAAAAGATGTTGTTTCAGGTGGTC
>Ga0114959_10001076_pt1 | contig 24852 bp, 30 predicted proteins | sample C_130625_EF_Meta_FD_87317 | JGI IMG/M metagenome (GOLD analysis project Ga0114959, IMG submission 87317) | Freshwater microbial communities from Lake Croche, Canada to study carbon cycling - C_130625_EF_MetaG | ecosystem: Environmental > Aquatic > Freshwater > Lake | place: Lake Croche, Canada... | reverse complement strand
GCCAGCTGGCTATGCCAATGCTAATGCTGCTAGTTTCTTAGCTGCGTTTGGTGCTAATACGATCTCAACCAGTGGCACGATTACTGCTGGTAACATCTCTGGCAGTAACTTGTTAACTGGTGGCTTAATTAGTGCTACTGGTAATATTTCTGGAAGTTATATTTTAGGTAACGGTAGTCAATTAACTGGAATAGCATCTAATCCATCGAATATTAATTCTGGTACAAGTAATGTCACTATCGCTAGTGCCAATGCTAATGTAACCGTTGGTGTCAACGGCATAGCTAACATTGTTAATATTGGCACAACACAAACTGTAATTACAGGTAACTTACTGCCTTCCGGCAATGCCATTTATAGTTTGGGAAGTCCTACACAGGTATGGCAAGAACTATATGTTGGCAATAATTCAGTCTATATCGGAAATACAGCATTATCTGCCAATGCTCAAGGCGCATGGTGGGGTAACAGTCAGCTAGTTACATCTAGTCCGTTGGGTACTTCGAGTGCTACGGGAAATATGCAGATTAGTGGCAACATAACTGGCGGTAACTTGTTAACTGGCGGAGCTGTAAGTGCTGCTGGTAATATTTCAACCAGTGGTTTAGTAAGTGCCACAGGTAACGTAACTGGTAATTATATTTTAGGTAACGGTAGTTTCTTAACTGGCATTGCTGCTACTTACGGTAACTCTAACGTAGCAAATTACTTGCCGACATTTAGCGGAAACTTAACCGCAGGAAATATCAGCGCAACTGGTACGATAATCGGAAATAGCCTAATAGGTCTTGTGGTGTCCGCAATAGGCAACGTCACTGGTAATTATTTCATAGGTAATGGTAGTCAGTTAACTGGTATTTCTGTAAACTATGGCAATAGTAATGTAGCGGCATACTTGGCGTCATACAGTGGTAACATCACAGCCAATCAAATTTCTGCCGCAGGCAACGTACAAGCCCAAAACTTTATCACACAAGGTATTATATCTGCTACCTTAACTGCTACCGCTGGTAACTTAGCGACTAACGGATATGTAAGCGCAGTTGGCAACATCTCTGGCAATTATATTTTAGGTAACGGTAGTCAGTTGACTGGATTAGCAGCAGGATATTCAAACGCCACTGCTGCTAGTTTCTTAGCTGCGTTTGGTGCTAACACAATCTCAACTAGCGGTACGATTACTGCTGGTAACATCTCTGGCGGTAACTTATTAACCGGTGGTTTAATTAGTGCTACTGGTACTGTTACTGCTAGTAGTCATTTAGGTAGTGTTGTTAGTGTAACTGGCAACGTAACCGGTGCTAGCTTAATCGGTGCCATCGCTACAGCAAGCCAAACTGCCATTACCACAGTTGGCGTATTGACATCATTAAGTGTGTCAGGTAATACAACAAGTGGTAACATATTAACAGGTGGCTTAATTAGCTCAACTGGAACTGTAACTGGGTCAAGTTTCTTAGGCTCCGTTGCTAGCTTAAGTGGTAACGTAACTGGTGGCAATCTATTAACAAGCGGCTTGATTTCAGCAACTGGTCAACTCACTGCTAACACATTGTTGGTTAACAGCAATGCCAATATTCTCGGTAACTTAAACGTACAGGGTAATATTACATTCATAAACAGTAATGTTATCACAACCAATGATTTATACGTGGCCTTGGCTAATAATCAGTCATCATACACTAATATCAACGGAGCAGGATTACAAGTAGGTAACACCGGAAGTGCTTCTTTAACTAACTGGACATATGGCTCAACTGCTAATGCTTGGTCAACTAATGTTGGTATTAGTGCTACTGCTAACATCACTGGTGGTAACTTATTAACCAATGGTTTAATTTCATCTGCTGGTACAATTACAGGTAGTAGTCATTTAGGTACTGTTGTTAGTGTGTCTGGTACTGTTACTGGTAGTAGTCATTTAGGTACTGTTGTTAGTGTGTCTGGTACTGTTACTGGTAGTAGTTTAATTGGCGCAGTATCTACTAATAGTATTGTTAACAGTGGCACAAGCGCGACTGGTAATATTGGTTCAACTGCGACTCCATTTAATACAGTATTTGCTCAATCAACATCTGCTTTATACGCTGACTTAGCTGAAAATTATCTAGCTGATGCGGCGTATGCCCCTGGCACTGTTATTAGCTTTGGCGGAGCGAATGAAGTTACATTATGTAATCTAGATCAAGATGTTACGGTAGCTGGAGTTGTTTCCAGTAATCCTGCTTATCAAATGAATGACGGGTTAGTAGGTGATCATGTAACCAGTGTAGCTTTAGTAGGTCGAGTACCTTGCCAAGTAGTTGGGCCAGTTACACGAGGTGCTATGATGGTATCAGCTGGCAATGGTCAAGCTAGAGCTGAAGCTAATCCTAAAATGGGATCAGTTATTGGCAAAGCATTACAGTCGTTTGACGGCACAGCAGGTATCATCGAAATCGTAGTTGGAAGACTATAAACAATGTCATCGCAACCTGTATGGGTCACACCTTCTGGTAGTTTAGGTACGATACCAGAAGGAGCCTTCTACTCGGTTGCGTTGTCAACTACAACAGAGGATTCAAGTACAGTATATTACACAGTAATCGCCGGAGCCTTACCTTCCGGCATAGAATGTACAATAAATGGGCTGATACAAGGTGTGCCCACTAACGTAGTCACCATAGCTCAAGAAACAACAACTGCCGGGTTAGATGTTACAAGTAAATTTGCCGTTAGAGCTTATACAATAAAAACAGTTGGCGGTCTTAGTGTAGTTAATCGTTTGGCCGATAGAACTTTTACGCTGACAATAGCTGGACAAAATGCGCCAGCGTGGATCACACCAGGTGGACTTATCGAAGAATACTTTGATGGCTCGTTAGTAGAACCAGGTTATCAATTACTTTACACTAATGATAATACAACTGGATATCCGCCAGCTGTAACTTTAATAGCTGGCACGTTGCCGCCCGGTCTTACTGTTAGCAGCACAGGATTAATATCGGGCTATGTTGGATTAAACCCAGCTATAACTGTTTTGCCGGGATTTAGCCGAGAAGGTCAGGGGTTTGACGCTTATCCGTTTGACTTTACTGCTCAAAGTGAAAATTATAATTATCAGTTTACGTTAAGACTTACTGATGGCAGAATATCAGCAGTACAGACTTTTAGTATATTAGTATGGTCCACTAATGTGTTTAACGCATCGACCACACTGATAACTGCTGACAATGGTTATTTAACAGCTAGCATCAGCAATACCAATTACCCTGTGTTATTAAATACACCGGGATCAATAGGTACCGCACCAAATAATACTTTCTTCGCATATCAATTTGTTGGTGAAGACGCCAACGGTGATCAGATAGGCTATATGGGCACTAGTTTGCCTGTTGGCTTAGTACTTAACAATCAAACTGGTTGGTTGTATGGTTACATACCAAACTTACAATTATCGGCGATTACTTATGATTTTACAGTAACCGCGTATGTTTATGGTAATCCATCTATATCTAGCCCTGCCTACAATTATAGTTTAACAGTGACTGGCCCAGTATCTTCTATTATCACTTGGATTAGTCCCAATAATCTAGGATCTATCTACAATGGCGATACTAGTTTATTTTCTGTTGTGGCAACATCAGCCAGCGGGCTAGCACTACAGTATTCTCTGATGTCAGGCAGTTATAGTAGACTGCCACAAGGTCTGACATTATTACCCTCAGGCAACATTGTTGGGCGTGTAAGTTTTGATACATTTAGCTTAGACAATAACTTAACTACATTTGATGTTAGTACTGGTTCGCCAACGACATTTGATTTAACGTATTCCTTTACTGTCGAAGCTATCAGTACCAATGGACTTGCCAGGGCCACTAACACGTTTACCATTGAAGTAATAAGAAGATACAGCTTGCCATATTATAATTTATACATATCCTGCTTGCCACCTGCCAACGATCGTGTGTTGATCGGCGAATTATTACACAATGCATCTATATTCCCACCACAGTTATTATATCGCAGCGATGATCCTAATTTTGGATTAAGCAGCGGTGTAGTTTATCACCACGCTTATGGATTAAATGCCGTAAGTTTAGACACTTACGTGGAAGCCTTACAACTAAGTCATTACTGGAAGAATCTACATCTGGGTAATATACAAACAGCACAGGCTATTGATCCCGCAACCGGCAAAGTCATCTACGAAGTAGTTTACAGTAAAATTATTGATACACTAGTTAATAACTCAGATACTAGTGTAAGTCGAGAAGTAGTGCTGCCTTATCCTGTTAATCTAAATACTGTCAATGAAATCGATGTAGTTTATCCAAACTCACTGGAAAATATGCGCAATCAAGTTATTGACGTAGTTGGTCAAGAAAGTGATGTATTGCCGTTGTGGATGTTATCCAAACAGTCAGATGGTTCAGTGTTAGGTTTTACGCCCGCTTGGGTTATTGCTTATACCAATCCTGGTGCCAGTGGACAAATCGCTTATAACATCGCCACACAATTTGGCGATCAGCTAAACATGGTAGACTATAAAGCAGATCGCTATGAATTAGACAATGCTTTAACTGTAAATTGGGATCCCAATAATATCACTACATTGGACATTAATGGACTTTGGAATACGGCAGTATTTAATTCATCGACGACTTTAATAACCTCAGACAATACTTATCTAACTGCTAGTATCAGTGTAAATGAGGACGGATCTATAGTAACTGCTACATACGATAAGCAATCAACAATACCGTTTATTATTGGTGATCAAATAGTAATTGCGAATGTTACGCCTGCTAGTTATAACGGAACTTATTATGTGCTTTCATGTTCAACTACAGAAGTCACATTTAGTAGTGTTGATACGGCAGTCTGGCAGTCTGGTGGAACTGTGTCTAGTATCGCGCATTGGGTACCCAATCCGCCTACATCAACTACATTTGATATCAACTATCACTATCAAACTACAGTTCAAAATTATTTTGCTGGCGGAACTGGTTATACTGTTGGTACTGTGATTGTTATAGCAGGCACAGTATTAGGAGGCAGTAGTCCCCTTAATGATTGTGTATTCACTGTAAATACGGTGAACAATGCCGGGGCCATAGTTAACGCATTTTGCTCGGGTACTGCCAGTATTATTTCAGCGGGCAATAGCTATCAAAATGTTATCGGTACAGTTGTTTCTGGAACAGGATCTGGAGCAGTTTGGAATATCACAGTAGTACCTGGCAAAGCAACAGTCTTTGATGGCGGAAGCGTGACCTTTAACTCTCCTGCTAACATGGATACAAATACTAATGCCTATGACAGGTATCTAATGTATCCAAATATTACTATAATCGGACCATCTCTTCAGGCATCAACTTGGGAAGATGTTGATGCTAGACCGTTTGTGATTTAACTATATCGAAAGCACAAAACTAAATACAATTACAAATAAGGACACAAAATGACTAGCAATATCAATCCAGCAAATATAAACGGCGCCTTCCCTGTAAGCGGCCAGGACAATAATTCGCAAGGGTTCCGTGATAATTTCACAAATACCTCAACTAATTTTCAGTATGCCGCCAATGAAATCACTGACTTACAAAATAAAGTTATAGTATCAGCGCAGCTAACTGGTGGCAATGTATTGACGGTACAGAACAATATGTTGAACTCCCCGTTGATCAATGCTTTAATCAGTGGTTTCGCAGCTAATTCGGTAGCGTTGGGAGTTTTGTCTGGGGCGGTGACTATAAACTATACTGCTGGTCATTATCAAACTGTCACTACTGGTGCTCCAATCTCATTGGCATTTACCAATTTCCCCATCTCTGGGCAGCTAGGATTAGTTACTGTACAGGTTACTGTATCTAGTACTGCTCATACAGTAGCCTTTCCCGCAGCGGTAAGTGTAAACACACATGGTATACAAGGATTGAATACCAGTACCAATGTAATGACCTTTGCTGCTAGTGGCGTTTACACCTTTACATTTACCACCTCTAACGGTGGCACTACTGTTACCATTTCAGAAACCAACAAAGTATTGCAGCCATATAATGCCAGTTCAGAAAATTTAGCATCTGGCGGTGCTGCTAGTTTAGCAGTGACAACTTCTTATTTCACTGTATCCGGCACCTCTACATTAGCAGCAGGCGTACAAGGGCAGATAAAAGTACTAACTCAAACAGGTACTCAGTCGATGATAGTTACAGTTGCCAATCATGGGTGGGCAGCAGGATCTGGCACTATTACCCTAGCCAGTAAAGGTGCTAGCTGTACACTACAATATACTAATGGCGCTTGGTATTGTATTGGCAACAACGGATGTTCCTTTGCCTAAAGTAGAGTTTTGGCGCAATGAGTCATTGACTTTACTGTGCCAATACGCTACAATAAGCTATGGACTATCCAGAACATCCACTTATACAAAACTTAAATGACCTAGACGAAGAAGCGTTGAGAGTAAAGCTATCTGAGCTGAATAAAAAACTCGCAATCGCTTATCGTATGGGCAATCACGATTTATGTAACCAGCTGAGAATGTCAATAGGCAGTTACAATACCAAATATCAAGAAAAACTACGTAAAAACCAAGATGGCACAAACTTTGATGATATCATTGATATCTCTTGACACAACTACTTTCCCAGGATCGTTATGAACGTTAGACTACAGTACCCACTTAATTTCACTGCCGGCATCTACTACAATGGTCAGATGGCAATGAATAATTATACACTAAAACTTTATATGATTACCAACACTCCAGATGGAGTTGCCAGTAATATTGCCTATGATCGTATAAAACATTTTATATACAACGAAGTTGATTCTGCGATTTTCATCAACAGTGATGATGCCGATCAATGTAAATTATATCATGCCGCAGGATTAAACATTGTCACACTACCTGGTGATCCGGTCGACCAGTTAGTGGGAATTATGTTACAACATAAACTCAGTGCCATAACTGAAGGTAGATTACTGATTGCTGAAATTGAAATCAGCAGTAGTATTGGCGATGGGTTAGTATACTCATACGGCGACGGAGAAGATGTATCAGACTTAGACATTCCCACTTGGTGGAAAAGCTCTGGATTAGCACATCACGACAGCAGTTTAATTGACAGTGACAATATACTTTCTATACATCAAAACAGTGTATGGCATGAATTTGATTTAGCATGGCCCAGCGATGAAGATGAGCCACCAGCAGGCAATACTGTTGTGTTTGCTGATTTCAAAAAATCGGATGAAACAAAATAATTTTGGCGAGATGATTTTTAACGAAACAGATATTGCTGATCTGTTGATGCAAGGTCATGACATCGCCCAATCTAAATCAATATTAGTTGACACTACAGTTGATGTAGATGCCATAGTCAAATTTGTTGAAAACTTCAACAATAATTTAGTAATTCATAAAGACAGCAATGACTCGATAACAGCCTGGGATCTAAAAAATCAAAGTAATTGGCATATGCCCCACGAGTATAAACAGTTAGACATTGCTCAATACATTTTAGATTTGTGTGCAGATGAGGTTGAACTACAGCGTTGTGGTGAGGAGTTACTGTTATATCAAGAAAGAAACTTATTTGATTTATTAAGATACTTAAAGTATTTGGTTGACGTAATGACAGAGCACAATGTCATTTGGGGAGTAGGACGTGGAAGTAGTGTGGCCAGTTTCATACTATATAAACTTAAAGTACATCGTATAAATTCAATATATTATAAATTAAACATAAACGAATTTTTACGTAAATAGACTATTGTTGGGAGACGAAGATGACACAGAAAATTTATAGAACTGCGCGGGGCAAATCGGTTGATATCGGCTCGCTGCGATTGCAAAATGAACATGTGAGAGCCGTGGGTAATATGGGTGTAAATGCTCGTGGTGATCGTATTGACAGTAAGGGCAATGTAATTGATTCTAGAAATAATCAACTACAGAGACAAATACAACGTCAAACTAATGTTGCCGATGGTGTCGTTCATACTAACAGTTACGAAGCTAGAAATCAACTTCATCCAGATCCTCGAGATTTCGCCGACGAAGATGATTTGATTACACCTAGCCCTGTGGTTCCTCGTCCTGCTGCTCCAGTGGTTAGTCAGCAAGTAGTCAAGGCCCCGATTATTACACAGCAAGTTATCACTTCCCCAGTTATTGAAACACCAGTTATTGAAACACCTATGGTCGCACCCCCAGTTATTGAAACACCAGTTATTGAAACACCAGTTATTGAAACACCAGTTATTGAAACACCAGTTATTGAAACACCAGTTATTGAAACACCAGTTATTGAAACCCCTGTTATTACCAATTTAGTGGAGCAAACCCCGATGGAATCTCAAACAGTAGTTGAAACCTTAGCAGTCGCTAGTCCTGATGTAGTAACTTCGCCCGCGCCAGTTGAACCACCAGCAGGTGGTGGTCTAGCGGCAGCTATCGCCCGTGCCAAAAATATCAAACAAGAACTTGAAAAAACACCAGTACAAAAATTACGAGATCTGGGTGTGAGGAAAATCTAAATGACCGCGAAAAAATTAGCATTTGAACCACACACAATATCTAAGAATAAATTCAAAGCCTTAAATGATACAGTGATCGTATCTGATATGGCTTTTGAAGAACGTGTTACTAGTGGTGGCATTATTCTGACCAATGACAACGGCAAAGGTTATGGAATCAGACCACGTTGGGGGCAAGTGTATGCCGTTGGACCAGAACAACGTGATGTAGCAGTAGGCGATTGGATCATGGTTGAGCATGGCCGCTGGACACGTGGGTTAGATATCGTGGACGAACAAGGTAAACATACGATTAGAAAAATTGATCCTAAAGATATTTTACTAATTTCTAATGAACCAGAATGCCCTCAAGATGATACGCAAAGTAATGCTGTGCATGTAGATCGTAAAGATAGGTACTAATATGGGTTTTAAAATGCCTGACTTGGCGCCGGCTTATACAGCGGTGCGGCGAAGTTTGGGAGAAATATCTAGTCCAATGAATGACGGGTTTACCAGTAGCCATTGTAAACAAGAGTTGTATCTGTTAAAATGTTGGTTAAATGATGAATACGCAAAATTACCAATATTTTCAGGAGAAGAGCAATGGGAACAACAACGACTAATCAACATTCTCAAGCGATAAATTGTCAAGTTTGTAAAAAATTGTATTCGCATGAGTGTGATTGGCGCCAAGGCCGCTGCCCGCATCACGCCCCAACGGTATTAACTAAGCGTTTTTTATTTGTTGCTATATGTCTTATAATTGTCACGTGTGTAACATTCTATGGTTATAAGTGACAATTATATACTAAAACCATAAAAGGAAAATAATGATGCAACGTATTTTAATTATGGGCTTGCCTGGCGCAGGTAAAACAACACTTGCGCAAGCACTTCAAAAAAAATTAGGTAACTGCGCTTGGTTTAATGCTGATAAAGTTAGAGAACAATTTAACGATTGGGATTTTACGCACGAAGGTCGTATACGACAAAGTAAGCGTATGCGTGAACTGGCAGAGTTAGCAGGTAATTGCCCTACACTTGAATATGTTATTGCTGATTTCGTTGCTCCTTTGGTTGATATGCGTGATAATTTCAACGCAGATTGGACTGTTTGGGTAGATACTATCCAGCACGGGCGGCACGCCGATACAAATGCGATTTTTCAAGATCCAGAAATTTATGACTTTCGTGTTACGGAAAAAGATGCGGACAAGTGGGCTGAGCATATTGCCAAATATATTTTAGATAAAAGGAATTGTCCTAAATTTATATTGAGGCAAGATAGTCGTTTACACTATACACTGACAACATTACCTAAATGGTTTTTATTTTTAGTAGCCTGCGTTATAATCCCCATATGGGTTGTATGTAATCCTGGTAAAATGTGGCAGCAGGCAAAAAAAGATTGGCACTTATGATTTCGCTAGCTATTAATATCCGTAATCCTTTTACAAACAAGTTTAGAAATTTATATTCATGTACTTACGCTACGATTGTTAGTAACAAGTTGATTAATTTAGAGTTTTATCAAGATTCAACAATCGTATGTTTTAATATTAGTTGGACTGTTTGTCAAAGTCATGCGGGTTTAGATATTGAAATTGGCTTATTGGGATATTGCGGGCATTTTAACTTCTGCGATACTAGACATTGGAATCGTCGTTTATGTTGTTGGGAAAATTACAAGGATTGATTTATGGATGACAGTAAGTTAGAAGAACTGTATAATGAATATTTAGAATTTACAGCAGAAGCGATTGAGCGATGCCAGAACGGCGGCGCAGTCGCTGCTATCATGATGACGCAGGCTATGGGAATTTATCGTACTATATTATCAGACGAAGAATATGATACTATGGCTAGCGAAATTTGGGAAAGGCGCAATGAAGTAAAACCATTTAAGGAAAATACAATTCAATGAAAACTCTTTGGACTGAAGAATATCGCCCTAAAACATTAGATGGTTACGTTTTCAAAGATAATGGTCAACAAGAACTAATTGAATCTTGGGTTAAAGAAAAATCAATTCCCCATCTATTATTGTCCGGAGCACCAGGAGTTGGTAAAACAACGCTTGCCAAAATTCTTATTAACTTGTTGAACATAGACAGTTATGATGTATTAGAAATCAACGCTAGTCGGGAAAATAGTGTAGACACTATTAGAGATAAAATCACAAACTTTGTGCAAACTATGCCGTTTGGCGAGTTTAAGGTAGTTTTGTTAGACGAGGCAGATTATATTACACCCAACGGGCAAGCAGCACTCCGCGGTGTAATGGAAATGTATCATGCCAGTGCTAGATTTATTTTAACTTGTAACTATCCAAACCGTATCATCCCAGCACTGCATAGTCGCTGTCAAGGATTTCATATTGATAGAATTGATATGACGGAATTTACAGCACGTATGGCAACTGTATTGGTAACTGAAGGTGTTGATTTTGATCTTGATACATTGGATACTTATATTAAAGGCACATATCCTGACTTGCGTAAATGTTTGAATACGTGTCAAATGAATTCAACGACTGGCAAGTTAATTGAGCCCAGCGGCGGAGAAGGTAATAGTCAAGATTGGAAATTGGCAGCAGTGGAATTATTCAAATCAGGTAAGATCAATGACGCACGTAAACTTATATGTGCTTCAGTTAGGCCAGATGAGATGGAAGATTTCTTCCGCTGGAGTTATGATAATTTAGAGTTATGGAGTAAAGATGTTGAAAAACAAGATCAAGCGATCATCATAATTCGTAACGGCTTGGCCAATATACCTTTGGTAGCTGATCAAGAAATCAACTTAGCTGCCACTTTGATAGAGCTCGCACAACTATGAGATACTTACTAATACAATATTATAAGAAACCAGATGGCAAGATCGATGAAGCCATGACTATTAGCAATCGAGTACGTATGAAAGATCTACAATCGGCTAGTATTATCTTAGATTTTAAAGATTCTGTTGTAGTCAAGGCAGTAACAAATGGTATAGTGTTGCCTGATGATTGGGATCGTATAGTTGGCTATTACTATCAATATTATGCTACTACCATTGAAAGATTATTTGAGGAAAACGGGCACCCCATTGATGTTAAATCCGAAGTGCCCGCGAGTAACGAAACTATTTAATCGTTATACAATTTTAGAACAGAACTAATGATTGGATGACGTTGTATATCTTTTTTGTCAAACTCACATAAGGTCATTCCGTTAACACCCCCTTTTTCTAATCTAGCGACTAAGTCGGCTAGTCCATTTTCTCCAATTTTTCTATCTGCTTGATCAGTATCACCAGTTATAGCAATCTTACTGTCTTTGCCAATACGTGTCATAAGCATCTTACATTGACCAGGCGTTGAATTTTGCATTTCGTCAGCTATGATCCAAGCGTTGCGGAAAGTTCTGCCTCTCATGTAGGCCAATGGTGCTATTTCAATTATGCCATCATCTATCATAGTTAAGATATCGTTTGGTCTATAATATTCACGCAACACATCAAGTAGTGGGCGAGTCCAAGGTTCCATCTTGGCCACTAAATTGCCCGGTAAAAATCCATGTTTTTCTTCAGCAACTTCAACAGCTGGTCTGGTCATTATAATACGTTCACATGCTCCCTCCTTAAGTGCTTTGACCGCTGCTAACATACAGATATAAGTTTTTCCAGTTCCGGCAGGACCTGTAGTTATAACAATATGTTCTGAATCATCTTGTAAAGCCAATACTAGTTTTTCCTGATTCTTAGTTCTAGGAACAAGATTAACTGGTCTTGATTTTATTGGCTTTGCTTGATTGAAGTTTATTGTGTTTTCTTGTTGAGCCATGTTATGGCGTTGTTGTGATTTTGCTGCTCTTTGTCTACTCAAGTTGCTCTCCGTTGTAGTTAGGATATTACTGACAGCAAAGTACTGTCCAAAGTATTTACCACCCTATATTTTCAAGTAGTATGGACGCTGATAACAGAAAAATCCAGTATAAATATTAGGCTATGCTCCGCAGAATTGTATTTTGCCCTTATTTAAGAAACAGCTAAATACTAGACTATGGCAAACAAACAATTTGATTCTGATCTATTTAAAGATCATTCAGACTATTGGCAAGTGGCTAAAAACACTAAAGATATCTATCTCAGTGATGGTACTTTGCTAACTTTACTTGATTTCGAACGTGTGCTCGATGAGCTTGATATCTATGCTTTTAAAAATTGGAGTATGGGTGAATTAGTTCAAGGACCAACTATTTCCAAATACAAAGTATCTTGTGTATTTTTATGGCCTGAGCGTTTGATGCCTGATCCGCGTGGGGCACGTAGATTACTGCCCTTTGACTGCGATGTAAAATACAAAAGAACCAATATGAAGATGCCTATCAAAATTCAAGATCCTTCAGACTATCGCCCAGGCACTAAAATAGCCAGAATTATTGAAAAAAAGATATGGCTAGTAGAAATCAGTATGCCCAAAAGTCTGATGAGTGATATCCGTACTGGTTCAGTAAATATCGAAGATCAATTAGTTGATTTAAGTGATCTAGATGCCGAATATGCCGATGATGTAAAACAAGACGCACAACAAGACGCACAACAAGATATGCCACAAGGTCAAGATGAGCTACCACAATTTTAGTCTAATGGAAGGATTAGGTTACAAGGATATGGAAGGCTTATTAAAGCCTGAGATCCATGTTGACGAATTTGAAAGTAAGATGGGATCAGATGAAGACATCATAGTACTTTCATTTTTTATCACCGACGAACAAGCATCTAAAGATCTAATGAAATGGTTTGAAACTGGGTATGATTTTGTGATTGATTCCGATCGCAGTCCTGGTGAAATTAAACCTAACCGTTATTTAGTTTATGTAGAAATCAGACGTCGCAGCAGCGCCGGCGAATATGTTCAGCAATTACTAGATGATTTGTCGACATTAACAGAATTTGAACCTAAAGATTGGGCTATGGTCTATGACGAAAAAACTACTCCCTATAGTAAAGAAGAGTTTGAACGCTTAGTGCCTCTCTCGCCTAAAGAGTATAAAAAACAACACGACGAAGACTTAAATGAAATGCGTGTGGCAGCAGGATTGCCTGCTAAAACCTATTACGAACAAGATCAAGAGTTACAAGCACTTCAATCAGCTGCGGGATTATTATGAATATAACACGAAATCAATTACAGCAAATTTTAAAAGGCAATCACTATGTAGAACATTGGTGTGATGCCTTAAATAAAATATTACCTGACTATGATATTACGACAGCTCAAAGAATAGCAGCATTTATTGGCGAAACGTATGTTGAATCGGCAGGATATACAGCTTTACATGAAAACTTAAACTACAAAGCCGCGAGTCTTGTTAAAACATGGCCAAAGTATTTTCCCAGTATAGAAGTTGCCAGTCAATATGCTAATCAGCCTGAAAAGATTGCCAATCGTGCTTATGCAAATCGCATGGGTAACGGCGATGAAGACAGTGGCGATGGTTGGAAATTCTGTGGGCGAGGTTTAATACAACTTACTGGCCATGATAACTATCAAGCATTTGCTGACAGTGTGGGCATGGACCTCGACGATGTTCCCGCATACCTTCAAACATTCGAAGGTGCTATACAAAGTGCCTGTTGGTTTTGGGAAAATAACAAATTAAATCAGTATGCTGATGTGTGGGATATAAATATGCTGAGTAGAAAAATCAACGGTGGTGACCTTGGCCTAACAGAACGAATAAGCCACTGTAATGTAGCCTTACATATTTTGAGTTCATAATAATCATGTCATTTATAATTAGTATTATGATAGGGTTCTTACCCAGTTGGATATGGCCTGTTTTAGCGGGCATGGGTATTGGTACTTGGTTTTTATTTGGTATGTTATCTAAAATACCCGGAGTGAGTTCTTATTCCAGAGTAATTAAACCTGCTGCCATCGCAGTTACCGTGTTTGGTATTTTTATGTATGGCGGAACCAGTGTAGCCGAAATATATCAAGAACGAATTCAAGAGATGGAAAAACGTGTGGCAGTAGCTGAGCAACACAGTACTGACGTCACTGAACTCGTTCAAACAAAATCAGAACAACAAATAAAATTTATCCGTAAAACACGAATAGTATACAAAAATCGCATTAAAGAAGTGGAAAAGTTAGTAGATGCTGAGTGTAAAATTGATAAGACTGCGTTGGATATATTAAATAATGCGGCTATTAATTCCTTAAAGGCACCATGATGAAAAAATTATTAATCACTGTTTGTTTGTTATTGACTGGATGTTCCACTATACCCACCAATGTTAGTATGCGGTGGCCTAAAGCTCCCGATGGGATACTGATCTCTTGCCCTGATCTTAAACAAACTTCCCCAACTGAAAAATTAAGTGAAGTATTACCTGTTATCGTTGATAACTATAACGAGTATTATGTTTGTCAAACTAAAGTTGATAGCTGGATCGAGTGGTATAACTCCCAGAAAAAAATCAGTGATAGTCTGCGATAATTGTTGACTTTGTTAGGTATATCTGCTATATTAATCTTAATTAAGGAAAATAAATGACCAACGACGATATCTCGGCATCTGTAGCATCTGTATCAACGACAGCAACTAATGAAAATGAGTTACATACATTTAACTATTTTCCCACCCCAGTATATACTCTTAAAAATTCTGCCTTTTTAACCACAGTATCTGATGTAGCCGACGAGTATCTCAAAAAAGCTCATCGTGAGCAGCCTACATTAAACGAGATCTATCCGCTTTATCAGACTGATAGTATGCTGGATGACGCCCGCTTATATGATTTTATAAAATATCTCAGTCAACTGGGTTGGGATATATTAAATAGCCAAGGCTATGACATGAATCAGTTTAACACATACTTAAACGCGCTATGGTGTCAGGAACATCACAGACGTTCTAATATGGAATATCATGTACATGGGTACGGTGAACAACTAGTAGGTTTTTATTTCTTAAACAGTCCCACTGACACACGAGTAATATTCCATGATCCTAAACCTGGCAAAGTTCAAATTAGCCTGCCAGAAACTGACAGTACCATGGCCACACATGCCAGCAACATGATTAATTTCACCCCTGAACCAGGTATGATCATGATTACTAATGCGTGGTTAGCACATTCGTTTACTAGAAATATCTCCACTACCCCGTTTAAATTTATGCATTTTAACATTATTGTTAGCCCTGCTCAAAATGTCTGTGCCACTAGCAATGCTAATACCACAGTTTATCAAGCTCCGGAAATTATCTAATGAACAAATACTTAATTAGATTTAACAAAAGTCGAGGTCAAACGGGTAGAGGTACTTTAGATCATGCTTGGCGTGTATTTGAAAACGGTAAAGAGTATCTATTCAAACATGTTAAAATTAATGTACCCTGTGAAGACGAAATATCTCAAGATGGCAATGGGCACGACGACTGGAATTTTGGTTGTACGGGTGTAATGACCATTAACAGAGAAACCTCCACTGCTGTCATCAACCAAAGTTAAAATTCCTTGCTCCTGACTAAATAAATAATATCAGGAGCAAGCATGTCAACACACAAGCCACACGAAGAACAAGATGAACAACGCGCCAATGATTGGATACAAAGCAAATGGCGTCCGCTTATGGCTGTGCTTTATATGGCTATCTGTGCTTGTGATTTTATGTTATTTCCAGTCGGATGGACCGTGATCCAAGCGTTATTCCATGGTGTAATTACTTCACAATGGCAACCTTTGACACTACAGGGCGGTGGCTTGATACATATAGCATTTGGAGCCATACTGGGAATATCAGCTTGGGGAAGAACACAAGAAAAATTAGCTGGTGTATCCGCTAATACAGCAGGATTAGGTACTGTTTACATTCCGCCTGGGCAAGGATCTGCTACGGTGATAAATTCTAATCAACCACTGGCTACTAACAATACCGGATTTGGCACTGGATTTGGCACCGGAGTTAATACCGGATTTGGCACTGGAGTCAATACTGGATTTAATACTACTAGTGTAACCACTGATATAGTGTCGGTTACAACAGCGCCAGTTGCCGCACAATCAAAACCACTGGGTCCACCTCCCCCAGTTTTCCCTGAAAAATAAGGATTACCATGAAATATATTTTAGCTGTTTTAATCATGTTTGCTGTTTGTTCAGTTCAAGCCGACACAGACGTTAAAAAAATCTGTCACGATGTGCGCGTAAAGAACAAACTAGTACATCAATGTAAAAATGTCAAGATACATAAGAAGTTTGAAGGTACTCCTATACCAACCAAATAATTTGTGTATTGGTGCTTAAGGTAGTATAATTACTGCAACAATGCGGATATTATCAACCAATGACTGATCACTATCAAACTTTAGGCGTCTCAAAAGGCGCATCACAAGAAGAAATCAAACGAGCCTATCGTAAACTGGCAGCACAGCATCACCCAGATCGTGGGGGTGATACTGCCAAATTCCAAGAGTTACAAGCGGCCTATGACGTGCTGAGCGACGAGCAAAAACGTGGGCAGTACGATAATCCCAGATCAAACAATGTACATTTTGAATTTAATGGTCCGAATGGATTTGACTTTAATTCAATTTTTAATATGTTTGGAGCACAGTTTCAGCATCCTGGATTTGGTCCACAAAGACAATATACCAGGATGAGCTTGTGGGTCACCTTACTGGATGTCGCACAAGGTGGGCGTAGACCAGTTACTGTGGGCACTCAGCATGGTAACATGACCATCGAGATCGAGATTCCTCTGGGCATAAATGATGGCGACAATGTACAGTACACTGGTATAGGCCCAAATGGCACTGATCTCGTAGTAAATTATAGAATTCATCCTAATCCCAAATGGGAACGTAAAGGATTACATTTAACCACTGAGCACGCTGTCAGTATTTGGACATGTATAGTTGGCGGAGAATCTGAGATACGAGATATATTAGGTAATCAATTGGTACTGACGATACCCCCATTAACACAGCCAGGTAGTGTTCTACGTGTAAAAGGCCATGGACTTGCTGCTAAAAACTCTCCGCCAGGGGATATGTTTGTTAGAGTACAGGGCAGATTGCCAGCCAGCGTCGATCCAGAATTAATTGAAATGATTAAGCAAGCACAGAAACAATAACCTTAAGCAACTATATACACTTAACGAACCCAAAGGAAAACATGAATAATATTGAAATTGAACAAGTTGTTGCTGCTGCGGTAAAATTAGCTAAAGAACGTAGTCATGAATATGTACTAACAGAACATGTGCTTTTGGCTTTGATACAACACGCACCTTTCCGAAAGACACTGACATCGTTTGGGGTTAACATAGACATGCTGGAGATGGAGCTAGATGCGTATCTGCGCAGCTTAACCAGTTTGGTAGTTAAAAATAATGCTGACCATCAGCCACGTAAAACCAACGCACTGGAGAGATGTTTTAATCGCGCGATGACGCAGGTATTGTTTACTGGACGCAGAAGTCTGAATACTGGCGATTTATATCTAGCTATTATGTCTGAAACTAACAGCCACGCACAGTACTTTTTATTAAAGTATGGTGTTAAAAAAGTAGAGTTTTATGAGCATTGGCAACAACACTATAAACATGGCGACGTAGTGATCTCTGCCAATCAAGCAGATGAGATATTATCAGAGTTCTGTGTGAATTTAACCAAGCTAGCTATGGAAGATAGATTAGAGCCTATGATTGGTCGCAGTAAAGAATTAGATGACATGATCACTATCTTAGCTAGAAAATTCAAAGCCAATGTGCTTATGGTGGGCGACCCCGGAGTTGGCAAAACCGCGATCATCGAAGGGCTCGCACAAGAAGTAGCACATAATCGTGTACCAAAGTTCCTACATGGCTATGAAGTTTGGGGATTAGAAATTTCATCATTGTTAGCGGGCAGTAAGTACCGCGGCGAATTTGAGGAAAAGTTTAAGCAAGTGATTGGTGCGTTGGAAGCGAAGAAAAACTGTATATTGTTTATCGATGAAGCACATACAATGAAAGGTGCCGGGGCATCAACACAAAGCACCCTTGACTTTGCCAATATGTTAAAGCCCGCTATTACTAAAGGCAATTTAAAAGTCGTAGCATCTACTACTTGGGAAGAATACTACGAATCCTTTGAAAAAGATCGTGCGTTAATGCGTAGATTCCATCGAGTAGCCATCGATGAACCCACCCCCGAAGTAACAGAGCAAATCTTAATTGGCTTAAGTCCACGTTTAGAAGCTTTCCACAATGTATTGATTGACACTGATGCTATTATATCAGCAGTAGAACTCAGTGGTCGTTATATCCATGATAGGAAAAATCCTGATAAAAGTATTGACTTGCTAGATGGTGCGTGTGCTAAAGAGCGTGTTAAAGACATTGGTCTAGTGACTGTCACTAAAGATATGATCATGGCACAGCTGAGCCGTGTTGCCAATGTGCCTGTTGATAAATTACAAAATGAACGCAGCACCAATATCGTAAACTTAGAAAGCAATATTAAAGAAAAGCTCTATGGACAAGATGAGGCCGTAGATGCGGTATTGGAAAGGATTTACATTAACTTTTCAGGTATTGGCAACGATAAAAAACCCATAGCCAGCTTTTTGTTCCTTGGGCCTACTGGAACTGGTAAAACAGAACTAGCTAAACTATTGGCCAATAATTTAGAAATGAACTTGCTAAAGTATGATCTCAGTGAGTTCCAAGAAAAACACACAGTCAGTAGTTTAATTGGCGCACCGCCAGGTTATGTGGGGTTTGAAGATGGTAATATCGGTGGGGGTAAACTAATCAGTGACCTTTCAAAAAATCCCTATAGCATTGTGTTGTTTGACGAAGTGGAAAAAGCCCACCCTGACGTGATCAATATTATGCTGCAGATGTTGGACGAAGCACGTATTACCAGTGCTAACGGTAAAACCGTCAGCTTGAAGAACTGTATTATCATCATGACCAGTAATTTGGGTGCGCGTGATAATGAAAACAACAACATCGGGTTTGGCACAACATTAGAACGTACTGGCAGCGAGGACCGGGCCATGAAGGATTTCTTCAAGCCAGAACTACGCAATCGCATCGACAAGATCTGCAAGTTTAAGAAACTAGACACACTGGCTGTTAAGAAAGTTGTGCTGAAATTTGTGGCAGAGTTACAGAGTAGTTTACTCAGTAAGAATATCAAACTTAATCTCGCCGAATCAGTGATAGACATGCTCGCGGATAAAGGCTATGACAGTAAAATGGGAGCAAGACCACTTAATCGCAAGATTGACGAATTGATTCGTATTCCTTTAAGTAAGAAGATATTGTTTGAGGGTTTACGTGACTGCTCAGTTGACGCAGCGATGATTGATGGTGAAGTTAACTTTGCTATCTCGCCCGCAGACACATTGCCCGCAGTTAATAGCCAAGGTATTATCGTTTTAGATGCTCCCACTTAAGTTTAAAATAGTATATAAAGATCAACTGTTTTACAACAAGTGGCGGTACTGTATGACTTTTAGTTTGACTGAGGTTAATCTATTAAAGACGCTAGAGCACGATGCTATTGATCTAGCAATAACACGACGCAGAGATTTTTATGAAGACTATAGGCGACGATGGTCATATTTGTCGTCGGCTATAGTACCCTATAGCTATAGGATAAATGCAGATGTGATAGCCCAGTTACATGAACTAGCCGATACTCTAGCCAGTACTCAAGTAGAGTATCGTATGATTACCAGTAGTGACAGAGCTTGGATCTATGCTAATGATGTAGGTCTGCTGGAAGAAATCACTATCAGTCACAAGTTTGATGAGATAAAATACACAGAAGCTGTGGTTAATCGAGCAAAGAATACTGTACGCTTAAAGAATTCACGGTACACGCATCGTACTTATTTCAAATGTGTAAAGTTAGACTCTGCTGACGTGGACAATTTAGTTAACTTTTTCCAAAATCAAAAAGGTAATATACGATTTAGTCCAGCATTAGACTTTTGGTTAACACTACCTAACAGTAGATTATGGGATAATTTTTTCATAGATCACGACGGTGAACAATATACGTTGATGTTGGCATTGGTTTGCCCAAGCATAATAAGAAAAACTATGCTGATTGTAACAGATTAATAAATACTTGACTATGGCACAATTAAACACTAAAACATTAACGATTACAGTAAGTCAATTACTACGTGATTCAGACACCGTCCATGAACTGTTAGATCAGGATACCATCCAACAATTAGAAGCAGTGGTCACTGAGCTAGCCAATGCTGGCGGCACTCCCGTGATAGTAGAAATCGCCTTGCAATGATCTACAGTACACAAACATTATTGCCCTTGACCACATATGGCGTCGCATCGGGTAATTATGATGGCGTCAGCACTGCCTTTATCGGCAACGCTATACCAGCTGCTAATTTTTATGGCGGGCAGGGCAGCATACAAACTGCTACACTACAAGTAACAGATTTCCGAGGTGTGATTACATTACAAGCCTCATTAAATGACTGGACTGAACAGGCAATGTGGTTTGACATCAACAGTTACGGCAATGCTACGGTGCCCACTACTGATACCGCAGCTATCACCATAGCTGGCAATTTCGTATGGGTACGAGCAGCAGTTACCGAATTCACAGCTGGCGCTGTCAATCAAGCCAACCTTTTGTATTAATTTAACTAAATACTGGATGCGTACTTTAGTCATCTATCCCGGCAGATTCCAGCCTGGCCATCGCGGTCACAAATCCAGTTATGATTATCTAGCTAAGAAATTTGGTGCTGACAGTGTTTATATTGCCACTAGTGAAGTACCTGAGTCAGAACGAGATCCTTTTAGTTTTGCTGAAAAAACAGCTATGCTGACCAAAGCAGGTATTCCAGCTAGCCATATAGTGCGTGTTCGCAGCCCTTATCGAGCAGATGAAATCGTAAAGGATGTAGCTGATCCTGAAGACACAGTACTGATTTTTGCGGTCAGTGACAAAGATATGCAGGGTGATGACCCGCGTTTCCGTTTTGGTGTTAAGAAAAATGGCGAGCCCAGCTATATGCAGCCTTACCCCAAAAATGAAGAAGATCTCGAGCCTTTGACCAAACATGGATACGTGATCACCACTCCCACTGCTAAATTTTCTGTATTGGGTAAAAAGGTCAAAGGCGCCACCGAAATCAGAGATTTATATCGGCAAGGTAACACCGCGGATCGTAAAAAGATTATACATGATCTATACGGTGAATTTGATCCACATATCAAAGCGATATTTGATAAAAAATTAGCTCCAGCTAAACCTCAACCTACTGCTGTTATTCAAGAACCGCCTATGGATGCTAATGTATTAGACACACCTGCTCCCTTACAACGCGAGCATCGTGAGCTACGTCTAGCTAAACTAGCCGAAGGTATACACAGTTTAAAACAGCGTATAGCTGAATTACGTGATGTAAACCCTGATTATATAGACGAGCGTGATAAACGTAGGGTTTATCGATAGTTGAACCTTTAGAAAATTTTACCTGACGAATAGTTCTTGTTAAATATTATCAGCAAATTTAACAAAGGATTATTATGCCAACCTCACAAGAAGACAATTCAGCAGCACAACCTCAAGCTGCTGCTCCTCAACAGCCACAACCCGGTCAAGTTCAAATCAATGTTGACTATTTGAAAACCACAAAGGTTCATTTTCTTATGCCCTGCTATGGTGGTATGTTAACAGAATCGACATTTATGAGCTATATCAAGTGGTCTAATACTGCCCGTCAGTTAGGCCTCGATTGGACTATGGAGACTATGACTAATGAGTCACTTATCAGTCGTGCTCGTAACACACTGACTGCTAAATTTTTAGCCAATCCGGACTCAACACATTTAATGTTTGTTGACGCAGATATTGGATTTGAACCATGGCATGTATTAGTAATGTTATGTCGTGATGTAGATGTGATTGGTGGGTTATATCCGATGAAATCTCTGCCAGTCAAGTGGTGTGTAAATGGATTCGAGGGCGCAGAAGAAGGACCAGATGGGCTACAGGAAGTATCTAAAACAGGTACTGGATTCATGTTGATTAAACGCCATGTATTTGAAAAACTCAATGCGCATCCAGCAGTAAAGCCATTTAACAGCGATATCGGTTTGCCACCTGAGTTAAATGTACACATGAAAACTTATTTTGATACAGCAGTTCGTGAGAACCGTTATTATTCCGAAGATTGGACGTTCTGCGAAAATTGTAGAGATTTGGGGATAAAGATTTGGGTTGACAAACGTGTCTTACTCAAACATACCGGAACTTATGTATTCGATTATCAACAACAAGATCAATTATATAAAGATCTACATGCTATGACATTGGCTAATCAACAACCAGCCAATCCTGTTCCAGCTCCTGCTGCTGCCCCCGTTGACGCCTCGGCCCTGCCCGCTCCAGCCGAAGTAAAGCCAGCGGTAGTGGCTACTAGCAAAGGAAAGAAAAAGAAGTAATTGTACAGGTTTAAGTACTGGCAAATAGCCGCTACAGCAATGTTAGCGGCTTTTGTTTTTTTGCTAAATATATTATCCGCTCATATGCCTAAATAATGAATATCGCACAACTTGAATCTTATAATCTCGCAGATGCTGTAAAGTTTCACCGACAGCTTAACCCCTTGTTATGGCTTCGCAGTGAGGAGTTAAAACCTGATGTGCGACGTCAACTATTGTTGATAGCTGAAGATTTTCAAATCACCTTAGGTGTCAGCGACATAGATCTCAGGGATGTCACTATAAGTGGCAGTAATGCTGCTTACACTTACACTGCCAATTCAGACATTGATTTACATCTCATCATTGATATTCCCCAGGGTTCTGACACAGAAGTATATCGTGAGTTGTTTAATGCTAAAAAAACCATTTATAACTCAGAACATGATATCACTGTTCGTGGTATACCTGTGGAATTATATGTACAGATTGGTGACGAACCTGTGGTCAGCACTGGTGTATATAGTGTACTGGCAGAGACATGGCTTCAAATTCCCCGTCGTCAACGCGCTGATGTAGATGATGTCAGTGTTCGCAGTAAGTATTTAGATTTAGAGCAACGCATACATGATGCCATCGGTCTTAAAGACTATACTGCTATGGACAAGCTCAGTAAAAAAATACGTAGAATGCGTCAAACTGGGTTGGAGCAACATGGTGAATTTGGCCCCGAGAATTTAGCATTTAAGATGCTGCGTGGTCAAGGTGTTCTTGATCGTTTATACGATGCTAAAACACAGGCTCGTAGTCAAGAACTCAGCTTACGCGAGCGCAAACGTCAACATGTCAAGTATGGATTTGGTCGTGATTATCTAGATGAAGTGGGTTTGACCCCAGACGGTACTAATCCCAGCACTTGTGAATTCGCTAACGAATCAGAGACCGCAGTTAAATCTGACAGTGAGGTCATCGGTGACTTTGTTGAGTTTTGCCGCAGAGAATTAGATCTAGCTCGCGAGATTAAATTGAGACTGCGCCGTGATCCAGAGTGGAGTCGTCGTAACAAGACTTTTGGCCGCTACAATGAAACCACGCAAGAATTAGAAGTAGCTGTGGGTCATCGCCATATAATGGATGTGCTGCGCACATTGGGTCATGAATTAGTACATCAGAAACAAAATGAGATTGGTCTGGTACCTGCCGATGCTGGTAGTGATGGCAGTGCATGGGAAAATGAAGCCAATGCCGAAGCTGGTGTGCTGATGAGACGATATGGTAAACAGCATCCTGAATTATTCGCCAGTCATCAAATAGCATCAGCGATGACTGAGAATACTAACGATGATGAATCCCACGCAGACTATCCCCACCACTTAGTTTGGGAACGGTTAAAACGTGTGGCACAGCGTGCCAGCCTGGGCGACAATAAAGGTGCCGAGGTCGTAGAGTGGTTGTTAAAACGAAAAGATGCCGAAGATGCTGTTCCTTTCTACACTGCTACTGTGCTGCCTTACTTGGAAAAATATAATTTTCCAACACCGCCGGATGGTCCAGGTGACGACAGCAGTAAAGAATTTGCTGCTATGGTTCGAGACATCACAGAAAACTGGGCAAAAATGTCCATGTCAGAAGCCTTGGCCTGGACTACGAATAATCCAGAATTTTTGGATGAAGTTGAAGAACTTGATCTCAAAAATCCCGCCAAGCGTGCCAGCAGGTTGGAATTCACCCGACGTCGAGATGCGGAGTCGTCGTCTTATGTCAAAGACACCAAAGTAGTAGGCAAAATACGTGGCAACGAAGTCATCGAAGCACGTGGCCTGTTTGGCTCTCTGAGAATCTACATGGTGATCAATCACAAGACCGGAAAAAATATGCTGAATGTTACATGT
>Ga0114959_10001075_pt1 | contig 24855 bp, 4 predicted proteins | sample C_130625_EF_Meta_FD_87317 | JGI IMG/M metagenome (GOLD analysis project Ga0114959, IMG submission 87317) | Freshwater microbial communities from Lake Croche, Canada to study carbon cycling - C_130625_EF_MetaG | ecosystem: Environmental > Aquatic > Freshwater > Lake | place: Lake Croche, Canada... | reverse complement strand
ATTAATTCCCAACTTTACAATCAATTTAATCAACTTGGTATAACACAGTCTAGTATTTTAGCGAATAATCAGAGTTCTATTACTTATTTGAGTACGGTTATTGGAAATAATTATAGTTCTGCTACATTTCAATTTTCAACTCTAGCAATTGCGAATTATTCTAGTCTATTAGGAGTGGGATATAGTAGTATTATAACAGCAAATAAGCAGATTTATCTTTCAACTAATAATCTGCTGGTAAGTACGCTTGTCGGCACAAATGCCTTCTTAGTTACCTCAAGTAACTTACAGGCGGCCTATCTTGCGTCCACATTGTCAACTTCTTATAATATCAATTTAAGTACAATTGCGGGTAATCTTCAAAATATTAATAATCAGTCGCAAACTACACAATATCAACTTTATCAATCATTATCAACTTTTAGTACAAGTGTATATTCTTATATCTGTACAATTTCTAATAGTATTTCATCAGCCTTAATTTCAACTACAGTTTCTATTTCTAATTGGACAATTTATACTGTAAGTAATTCTCTTTCAAATAATTTGACTGATATTAGCAATACATTCGCTTCTGTACAAGCAGGAACAGTTAATCCCCAAGTAGCAGCATTATGTAACAGTTTATTAGGTATAATAAGCACAACCTTTAGTTCATTGAGTTCCTATTCGCAGACATTTGCTAGTTTATCCACAGCCAACATATTTACAAATAATCAAACATTTCAAGGGCCTATAATAGCCAATTCTGGTATTTATACGCAATTCTTTCAAATAAGTAATATTATAAGTACTTATAATTATCAATATACTGGAACAACACAGTATTATAAACCGAATCGTTTCGCAAATCAAGTCTTGGTTCAGTTATGGGGAGCGGGAGGATCTGCTGGAACGAATACGAATGGTGGTGGCGGATCATATGTTGAAGGTACATTCTCTGTTGATTCTTCGCAAATTTACAATATTGATATTGGTCAAGGAGGATTTTTTAGTACATCAAAATATAATGCTATCAATGGTGGAGGTTCGGGCATGCCGCCTTTTACTGGTGGGGGCGGTGGTGTTACAAATATTTATCTAGGTAATACTGGCACAACTATCCTATGTAATTTAGCAATAGCGGGTGGCGGAGGAGGAGGCGGTTATGTAAGTACTTTTACTGATTGGAACGCTATAGATATTTCTAATAAAACAATTATAACATATAATCTAAGTAATTCATTTGCTTCAAATCAGTTCTTAGGGCCAAGCACATTTAGTTCGTATAAAACATATACAGGACTAGTGGTGAATTTTCTGTTTTCTTCAATAAGTACTTATTTGTCATATAATTTTTCAACATTTAGTGTAAATGTACTTAATTTATCATCACTTAGTACCGCTACAATAGCAAATGCATCTTTTCCACCTAATACATATAATTTATCAACCTATAGTACACTTGTCTTTAATTATAGTACACTTAGTACAAATGTATTAAGTCCTTTTTTGATCTACAATTTATCAACTCTTAGCACCGCTACAAAAGCTAATCCATATTTTCCGCCTAATACATATAATTATTCAACATATAGTACACTTAATTATTTACAAACATCCAGCTTTATTTCTACTAACACGGCTTTTCTAAACAGTAGTATAGTTTCCTTACTAAATTCTACAATTTATCTTCCAGTTGGTTCTTGGGGTGGAGCAGGTGGTCTAACATTCGGACTTACAGGCATAAGTCCATATAGTACAATCTCATCATCAGATTTTTCCCTTACAGGTCAAGGAGGTACACAAGTACTTGTTTCCTTTCCTCCTATACAATCAAATGTAATTACGAGGGATTCGGCTACACCCGCCATTTTTTCAACAGTTATTCGGCAGTCAACATTTACAAACTATGTTGGAGATTTTATTCCTCAATTAATGGGGTATTCACCTTATACATACCCTATATTGTCAACCAGTCTAAGCACAAATTCTAATAATTCTTCTAATTATACAATTGTTTCAACAAATATATATCAAGACGCACTCTTTAGTAATTATTACTCAACTGTTATAAACTTATTGCCTAATAATTCTAGCACATTGGCTTTTTATTACACTGTTCGTGATTTATACTCATTACAAAATGCGTATGCTCCAAATTCTTTACCTTTAGTTGGCTTAGCACAGGGTACTGATTATACAACAGACAAAACTCCAACTGCTATTTATTCAGCCGATTTAGAATTTACACTAACTAAAATTGATTCTCCCTACGGTTTTGCAGTTCATTTGACACCATATCCTTTTGATGTACCTAATTCGCTTCTGTTAAGCAGTGCTGTACTATATATAAGTAGCATGATGTCAACAATTCAGAATACACCAAATGTTACTGCCACTTCTGGTTTGAAATATTTCAATAAGGTTGGTTCAACAAATAATTATAATGGGATTTTTTTAACTGAGGGTATTTATGGTAATCTATTAGATAGATTTACGTTTCAATATATGAGCACAATAGCAAATTATAACTTTAATATAGTTGCTCCATCGACAATTAAGTTAATAGATAACACACTGTCTACTACAGGATGGCTACTATCTAGCATAACAAATCAATCTAATTATAATATCAATACCAGTTCTATTATCTCTTCAATTTATGCGGGAAATAATAAACTTCCGCCCACGTTTGCCCCATATGTATATGATGCTTTTTTTCCTTTTGCGGCACAATCAACATTGACTTCTTTAGTTAACGCAGGTGGGTTTGTAATAAATTATAGCACAAGTGGAGATTATTTTACACAATTTTTTGAAACTAGCACTCTTAATAAATCTCTACGTCAAATGTATAATATTTATATTTCAAGTGCTGGAGCAAATGGGCTTTCTTTGGTTAATAGTCTACCAATTAATTTTTCTAGTTTAACTCGTGATACAATATATAGTACTGCTACAACATTTGCTTCATATAATTTGCCAACGTATATAAGTAATTATTTCAATGCTCAATACTATACAAATCAAAATTTTACAATTAATGATATTAAATTTAGCATTAAAACAATAGCGGATTTTCCGACTGTTAAATTATATATACAAACAATTAGTACAATTCAATACGTTCAATTTGCTCCTCCTCCACCTGTTACAACGTGTAATGTTGTGTATTATGGACCTATGGGAACAATCTTACAAGGAGCAAATGCTATAAGTACTGTTTTCAATACTGTAACACAATCATACTTTACAGGATTTGGTGGTGGAGGTGGCGGCGGTGGTCTTTATGGCGGTGAAGCAGGTGCTTTTACTGCTGGAAATGTCACATACCAACAGTATAAATATTTTATTGGAGGAGGTGGCGGTGGCGGCGGATCTTCGTATCTTTCACCTCTAACAGGCGTGGGCAATTCTCTTCCTGGCCAAACTTTTAACTCAGGTTATAATACACATCCACTAGCAACACAGCTGAAGGCAGGACAAGGTGGAATTGATTCAAACTCTTTTGCTAATTTATTATTTTATTCAACATTTAGTACCTTTATAACTACGCCTGCTTATAGAAATGGAGGGAATGGACTTGTAATCTTAACAGAATTTATTGACCCTTTTAGAATTAGTATAAGTAATACTACGCAGAATTTTACACCATTACGTATTGATGCCACTACGAATGAAGTTGTTGTGAATAAAATAGTCATAAGTTCAGCTCAAATTATTACACTTGGACCAACAAATCCATCAACAAATTATTTGGATTTTGCAAATTATCAGCAATTTTATATAACACTACAAGATCATGTAGTTTCCAGTTTTCACCTAATTCCCTTAAGTTCAATTAGTAGTTCTTCAATGAATTTTCAAACAGGAAGTATTTATCTCAATATAAGTACTGTTTCAACAAGTGCTCTTCTTGATTTCTCATCATTTAGAATTGAAAATGGTTGGCAAGGAAATTCACCAGGTGTTTTATCATCATATGGTAATATGTATACATATTTATTCGAATATTCTCTTTTCAATTCCAATATATATTTGACCAATCCGCGGATATGGTAGATACAAAACCTATGATACGGATAGGAACTAATGTCATATGTGAAGACGTGTAATGTAGACGTGTTGAAAACATTTGATCTACGTGCACGACCCTCCAATAATATTTCACCTGGTTTATACAGTACTCTTGCGGCTGGACCGCAGCAGACATATGGTTCCCCTTTAACCTGGGAATACATTCTGCTACTGAGTGATGTTCAAGGAATAAAGGTTAGTTTTTCAACTCTTATTTCAACATCATTCAGCAGTTTGAGTGCTAACACTATATACATAAGTACTATGCTGAATTTGAATACGTCAAATCTAAGTACAGCACTTCATTCACAATATTTAATTGCTAATAACTGTAATATTTATTTACAGGGAACGCTATTATATGATGTCTCCAATTTTTACAAAGCAACTAACGAAATTAAATATCCCTCTTCACTTTCTACAATTGTTTACAATTACAGTACTGTAAGTACTTATATATATGGTTTAACGTCAACGTTAACACAGTATTCAACAATAAGTACATTTGTTAAGAGTGGGTTAAGTACTATAACCGGATTAAATTTATCTATAAAGCCTTATTATAGCACAATCTCTTCACAAATTAATATATACAGTACCCTGTTAAATACATATTTACTAAGTGACCAAGTTGCATTAAAGTCGACAGTCTCTTCTTCTATTTACATTAATCTTTCCAATAATTCAACATTATTTTTCAAAACATTGTCTACATTCAACAACCTGTCAACATTTCTTTTTTCAACATATTCTTCACAGTATTTAATCTATAGTACAGTAAATGCCAATTTTTATGGATTTCAATTAAATACTGTTCAAACACAGTTATCAAGCTTTAGCAGTGTTTTAGGTTTACAATTTTCAAGTGTGAATTATCTTTACAGTAACGTGATGCTTTCTACAATCAGTGGATCACTCTACACAATAAATAATAATATTAATGCGGGTTTTTTAACAAGTCGTTCATCTATAAGTAATACCTACTCTACATTGAGTACTAGTATAAATACTGCTGCTAGTATTTCCAGCGGTAATAGTGCGATTCTAGCAAGTATTCTCGGATATCAGTCAATTATTGGCAATATTTCAACTGGTGTAGGACAATTGTATTATTATAATAGTATTAACCGGTTTCAAACATTTTATGAAATTGATTATTATTTTAATGGCCAGCAAGTATCAACATTACTTTTACTTTCTACATTAAATCAATCTCAACTATCTACAAATGTAGGTTTAGCAATTACATATCTACAAAATCTTTCAAGTCTAAATACTCCTTTATTAAGTAACCTAGCCGTTTCTAACACATGTAATGCGTATTATAATATTATCAAAGCATATCGTGCTGCTGGAATAAATCTTATTGATACCGTCTCTAATATTGTTTTAGATACACTGTTATCTACAATTAGTACCGCTTATGGACAATACTCTACAGTAGTAAATAGTACTATTTTACAGTCATATTCTCTGGTAGTACAATCTGAACGACTTGCTATCCAAAATACACGTTTTACTTATTCTGAATCAGATAATCTACCTACTAGCATAAGTACAATTGTAGGTTTGGCATTTACATCATTAAGTAATGAAATGACCTTGCCTACATCAACTAGTTTGAACAGTCTTTTAACATATACATTTCGTGATTTTCGCTCAAATTCAGAAAAAACTATAAATATTCTCGATCAAACTGAAATTTCTAATAATTTAACTCTTGGCAATTATTTAAAAACCATTACCGATCATACACAGCAAGATGCGTATTATTTAGGGCTATCAACACTTTTTTTCAATAACTTCAGCACTACAAAGGGTATTCTAGGAAGTACAACAATTTCTCAATTAAATAATGCCTCTATTTCTTTTGCCTACTTTTCAACAATAAGTTCATTATCAACATATTATTATACTAATACTTCTTCATTTAAAAGTACTATAGGTGCTGTACTTTTTTCCTCATTTAATTCATCTATAAAAGGTCTCAATACGTTTAATTTTTGTACTCTTAGTACGCAACAAACTTATGTTGGACCTTTTTCTTCAACAATCGCATTATATATGCTAAATACAGTATATTCATCATTAAGTACTACTACAAATTTTCAAACATCAACCCTATGTAATTTTATTTTATCAAGTATTTCAAATAGTTTATTTTCTACTATAGTATCATTGTCAAATCGGGCTGATTTATTTGCTACAGGAGGTTCTAGAACAGTATGTAATTTTATTACAAATTGTAATACGGTAGCCTCAAACATATTATCTAGTAAACTAAATAATTCAATAAATTTATATAAAGCACAGACTATATTATCAACTTTTACAACTATCAGTTCAATATACATTCAAAGTCCGACAACAGCATTTGAGGCAGGAGCAACTTTAAATAGTTTAGCCACTTCACCCCTAAATCTAATCTATTATGACAGACAAGGAGGACATAATCTTCTATTTGTAAATAGTACAACCAATGGTGTTATAGCCAATAGTATTAAAGTCAGTGGGTATCACTCAACTATTTTTTCTAATACTATCAGTACATTAAATCTGGACTTAAATCTTTATCAAAACTTTTTCGTTGATATTCAGACAATGAGTAATGCTAGTCCTACCATTGAACTAAATATAACTCTTTCTACTATTTCCAAACATACTCAAGAAGGAACAATAAATGTTAATGTTGGGTCTGCTACTGCGAATGAAATTGCTGCTGGGAGATTCTTAAATTTTAATAATTTAGGTGAAGCTGTACGTTTAAATATTACGCAAAGTTTTGGATATCTGAAATATAAGTATATAGCAATTAATAATAAAACATTCTGGACACACTCAAATTCATTTACCAAAAGTTCTGCTGGAGTTCTTACTGCTGGAAATGTTATATCAAAAGTAGTGTCACTAAATGCGGATTTTGTTGGCATTGTTACAGATTCAACCGGTAATTTATTTATGACCGATATTAATACAAATTCTATTATTAAATATAATATTGTAGATCAATCAATAACACAATTTGCTGGTGGATTTACTATTCCGTATAACTTAACAATTGATTCAAGCAATAATATTTATGTTGTAAGTTTTTTAGATAATAAGGTTTATAAAGTGGATTCTCTTGGTGTAACAACTCTAATAAATTCCACAATTCAATCACCGGTTGGAATAGTTGTTGACGCAACGGCAACTTATTTGTATGTTTCATCACTTGTCACATGTACAATATACCGAATTACATTATCTTCAGGTCTAACAGAGACATTTGTAGGCACAGGTAATCAAGGTTATGCGGACGGTACAGGCACAGAAGCAGCATTTGCTTTAGTCTTTGGTATGACAATTGATAGTACTAACACAATGTACGTTTCCGATTTCGGAAATAATTCAATTAGAAAGATTGTGATATTGACTAAAGTTGTAACAACTATTGCTGGAAGTCCACCACCTACATCTGTTGCTGGCACTACAATTAGTTGGATATCGGGAGTTCCTAGTGGATCACTTGAAGTAGGTAATCCCGGAACTCAAGCATTATTTAATAGGCCTACTGGCATTGTAGCAGATAATTTAGGAAATTTATTTGTGTGTGATTCAAGAAATAAGGCGATACGTCGTATTATACTAAATACAAATGATATAATTACTATTTCGGGTATTCAAGGGGGCGGTTTTGTGGATGGACCGATTTTATCTGCTGGATATAGCCAATTATATGGTATAACCATTAATGCAGCAAAATCTATTTTTTTTGTCTGTGATTTGAATCGTGTTCGCCAAATTGGCTATAATATTAACGCAATCACCGGTAATTCAGCAGCAATAATCAAGCAGAATACAACAGCGGAAGCAGCAAACAGATATGCTGTAACTCTGATTGAGGCAAATACTGCTAGATCACTTTTCGTTGGAATAGCCGTTGGTGATAATTTTAACCAAGTTAAAGCAACAAAAAATATAACAGCTGCTTCCTCAGATGGAATAAGTATAACTTATACAACCTCAGCAAATCATAATTTAGATCAAGGACAGTTTATTAAAATAACTGGATTAGCAATATCTGCGTTTAATATAATTGGCCTTGTAAATTCCGTACCATCTTTAACCTCTTTTACGGTGCTTAATACAGCGACTGTAACTGTGACGGGTGCCTCAGCCAATGGAACAATCATAACCTATACAACCTCAGTAAGTCATAATTTAGTTCAAGGACAGTCTGTCACAATAACTGGACTAACAACATCAGTGTTTAATATAACTGGACTTATAAATACGATACCATCTTCAACTTCTTTTACGGTGCTCAATACAGCAACAGGTACAACTGTAACGAGTGGTTCTGGAATTCTAACAGGAAGTATAACTATTTCTGGAACGGTAACTACATATTATCCACTCGTTTTTCTGCTAGCAGCAAATGGTATAATTTACAAATATGATGTTCTAAATAATTTATTAAGCACATTAGTCACACTTCCCGGCACAGGTGCTGGTCTTGTCATTGATCCAAATACAAATATTTTATATGCCACGTCTCCACAAAATGTAGTTTACCAAATATTAGCACAAGTCGGTAATAATACACCTACTATAAATACATTAAAAAATCTTAATAATCCAACTGCCATTACTATAAATACTGATGGATCAATAGTATATGTAGCAGCCGCCGGTAAAATCTATTCGATTCCTACAGCAGTACTAAATGGAACAGCAACTATTATAGCCGGATCGGGAAATATTGGGTCAGTAGATGGTATTGGAGTATCTGCTAAACTTGATTCTATAATTAACGGCTTAACATATTATCCGGGTTCAATATATAATACATTATATTTTACTGAATTTAATAACAGTGTTATACGCAGAATTTCATTGGTAAATAATAATGTTGTCACAATAGCAGGTAATGCTGGAACTATAGGAAGTGGTAATGGAATCGGCAAAAGTGCTACATTTAATCAACCTTGGGATATCAAAACAGATTTAAGTGGCAATTTATATGTATCAGAATATGGCAATAACTCAATTCGCAAGATTGATGTTAATTCATCAGTTGTAACAACTCTTGCAGGAAATGTAGGGCAGGTTACATATCCTTCTTTAACAAATCCCGATGGGTTTTTAAGTCAAGCACAATTATTTCAACCCTACGCAATATCATTCGACCATCCTTCACCAATAGAAGGCAGTTTCAAAGATTTATATATTATAGACGGTGCTGGTAAACTACTAAGAGGATTATTTGCCTCCTATACGTCTGCTAATTTTTCAATGAGTACTATTATCGGTTTTGATAATAAATTTATTTCGCAATATACAAATACACTAAGTAGTGTTACAAAAGGAACTAGTTATTATGTAAATCAAACAGGTATACAATATGGCAATACATTAACATCATACAATAATACTGTTGGTGCGGGCACTTCTACTCAGCAACCAACCTATGTAATTGTTGCGTCTAACTTAGTCTTGGATGCTAAGTTACAATTTTCTACATCTCAATATACATCAACACTAACAGGAATTAATTACTTAAGTGTTGTAACTATCTCAACTCTTGCCAGTGCAAAATTTACATCAACATCATATATAGCAAATGTTTATTTATCAAATGCCAGTAATTTACTGGTAAATGCTGGAAATTACTCAACACTTACAATAGCAAATTTTACGGCAGCAAGTAGTGATGCTATTTCCGCAGCAAATGCCGCAAACGCAGCAGTAGAGGCCGCTACTACAGTTTTTCTGTCCAATGTTTTTACATATACTGGAGGAGACCAATTTTTTACTGTTCCAACTGGAGTATCAAAAATAACAGTTCAATTAATCGGAGCAGGTGGTTCGTACGCATATACTGGTGGTTTAAATGGGGCCGAAGCACAAGGTGGTTATGTATTAGGTGATTTATTTGTATTTGCCGGTACAAGGTATACCGTTGTTGTTGGAGGACAGACAAATACGGGTTTATCTCAATATGGAGGTGGAGGTGCTGGATCATATGGAGATGGTGGTCCGGGTGGTGGACGTTCAGCATTAGTCCTAGCAGGTACAGACATCTGTACTGCTGGAGGGGGTGGAGGTAATTCTAAAAACACAGCTGGCGGTCAAGGTGGAGGACTAATAGCAGGAACCGGTGCGGGCGGCGCTGCTGGCGGAACACAATTTGGAGGAGGATTAGCAAGTGGGAATGGTGCGGGAAATGGTTCATATCAAATTGGCGGGTCGGGTGTTTCCGCAGGTGGAGGTGGCGGTGGAGGCTATTATGGTGGCGGTGGAGGTGGTAATATTGGTTTAGCCGGCGGTGGAGGATCTTCATTTGTGGCAAATTTGGTTGGTAATCTTATTAATGCTAAAGGTGCTGGATCGGCTAATTCATCAGGCAAGGTCGTTATTTTTTATGCTTTAACAGCAGCTTCCAGTGGTACATTTTCACCGCTGAGTATTTCAAATTGTTCTTTCTGGTTTGATGCCGCCGATCCAACAGTTTTGACAGGTGGCACAAATATTGTAAAATGGAGCAATAAAGGCTTAACGGCTGGAACAGCAACTAGTGGTAATGGTTTTGCTCTAAACGGTTCATCCAATATAAATGGATTAAACGCATTATATTTTGGACCATTCACGTATATGAATTTTAGAAGTGCTCTTGGTGGAGATCATCAAAATGCTACCTTCTTTTGCGTTACGTCTATAACATCTGATCTAAGCCTAGGAAATGGATATAATATTACTACTCCTTTTGGTGGTTCGGATGGTTACAGTTTTGGTGAAGCCATAGCATATAATACTGGAGATACTAATTTTCCTCTAAATACGTATGAAATATTTTCATATTCAGCGGGTTTTACAGTAGGAAATCTAATTACACTTCCTGATGCAAGTATTCAAAATATAGCAAAATTATACACTCAGCGATCGGGATATTTTGATGGTGGTGGAGGTACATCTATAACATCAGCCCCTCCTTTTACAAATGTTGGTTATGTAGATGGTGTATTCCAAACCTTAGCTCTAAAAGGTAATACAAATGCTGAATATAACACAGCCTCTGATCTTTATACAATTTCTGGAAATAATAACAGTAGTCAACTCCTTGGTGAAATAATAGTTTACGCAAGGGCTTTAACAACTTCTGAAATAACGCAAGTCAATGCCTATCTCATGAATAAATGGGGTACTAATCCATACATTTCTGCTACGGTAGCAGGTAATGGTTCCGCCAGTTTTGCTAATGGTACAGGTACAGCAGCAGGATTTATTAATCAAGTGGGTGTTATCACGCTATTTGATGGAAATTTAGTTGTTATTGATGGAGGTGCTTGTGCTGTACGATTGGTTACCTATCCTGCTGGTGTTGTAACTACTATGACAGGCCCAACATATTATGGCAGCGATTACGGTAATCCATATGGTAATGATTTTACTCTTAACTTGTGGAATGTGACATTTGCTACAAGCATGAGTGATGGCAATATAATTATTAGCGATACAGCCAATAGTGTAATTCGTATTATGACCTATCCTCCTGTAACAAATCCAGCAACATACAGTCCAGCGATATTTGCTGGAACAATCGGAACCGGTAGTGGATCCAGTAAAGGATGGAATAATCAAAATAATTATGGAAACATACTTACAACTAATTCAGTTGCTGGAAAGTTCAGTTCACCATTTGGTATTACAAGTTTTACACAGAATAGTCAAGACTATATTGCTGTTTGTGATTCTACTAATAATCAAATACGTATTCTAGCATATAAAAGTGGAAGGGCGTCTCCAGACAAAGATACAATTTTAGTAACAATAACAAATCCAATTAATATAACCAGTTTACAAGATGGTAATTTAGCTGTAATCAGTGGAAATGCTGTCTATATAATTAATTTTACGACTTCTTCAGTTACCGGATTCAGTGGTACTGTTTATAGCCAATATCCATCATCTGGTACAGCAACATTATTTGTTGGGTCTGCAACTATCGCAGGGTACGTTAATGGAACAGGCACATTATCATTATTTAATGGTCCTCAAGGAATCTGTACTCTTCCAAATGGAAATATTGTTGTTGCTGATAATAATAATAATCGTATTCGTCATATCACTTATCCCGATGGAGTTGTAACAACAATATTGGGAAATGGTACTGCTGGTTATGTAAATGGATATGGAGCAGCAAATACACGTTATAATTTACCTGTCGGTGTAACTTCTGTAAATGGTGATATTATTGTAAGTGATTTCAATAATTCTGTTATACGTTCAATTACTGGATACCCCGCATATGTTTTGAATTATACATCACAAACTGGAACATCATTTACTTCCACTTTTACACCTCTTACAAATTTTACACACAGTTATGGATGTAAAGGACTTAATACATTTGTTGCTACTTGCGTAACACAGGGAGGGCAAACTGGCACTCTATATTTTGGCGTTTCAGTCAAGCCAACTGCGGAAAGCACAACTCCAACAAATATAACAGGTTTTCGTATTATTGGAACCACCGCTACAACCTTTATAAATGGTACAACTACAGGAAATTCCTATACTTTTAAATATGGCGATTCACTAAAAATAACATATAACGGCACTACACTATCCTTCTTTGCTATGAATAATGTGACACATTCAGATAGCGGAAGTACACTAATTGGCACAACAAGTACATCACTCGTAAAGACTACCTATTTTGTTGATATGTGGTTTCAAAAATCAGGCGACCAAATAAGTGATGTAAGTTTTACCGGAACTTATACGCCTTTAGGAATACCTGCTTCAGTTAATAATCCTGTACTTACAAATTCAAATACTCAAATATTATTGGGTTGGACTGCTCCTTCAAATTCTGCTTCAGTAGCCGTTTTAGGTTATATTGTTCGTATCTATGTTAATTCAGTATTTACAGAAACACTGACTCTTGGTAATGTGGTATCTTACACTTATTCGCCGCCGGCCGATGTATATGGTAATTTTTCATATATTGTTGCAGCAAAAAATAATACCGCAACTGGTACATTTACATTAATGTCTGGTACTGTTCAATATCCTGCTGCTCCAGGTGCTCCTGGTGTAGGTACTCCAACAATTAGTGGTGGATTTCTAAACGCCAATTGGACTGCTCCTGTAAGTGGAGGTAATCCAAAATATTACGCAGTAAGGATTTATGAGGATAATGGTACTGATCCAAAGTTTACAGTAACGCAATTAAGCAATGCAACTTTTACATATGCCTATTCAAGTATTGTACTTGATAAAGTATATCAATTTAGTGTTAATTCTACCAATTTTGGTTTAGTAGAAAGTGATTTTTCTTCAAAATCTGTTCAAATAGCAAATTCTAAGCCTAACCAACCAACATCACTCGTTATATCAATCGCAGGTTCAACTCTAAATATGTCATGGTCTGCTTCAGTGCCAAGTTATGCTCCGGTCATAACCAGTTTTAATGTAAGTTTAAATGTTGGAGGAACACCTTCTTCAATAACATCCAATAATATTACTATTACTTATACAGGCGGTGTTGTAACAGGAGGCACGGCTACATACAATTTAGCTACTGTGAATGATGTGCAATATTACTTCACCGTTAATGCCGTAAACGCAGTAGGCACAAGTATTACTTCAGCAAACTCTTCTATAATTAAGAATTCAAAACCTACAATTGTAGTAAATGATCCTACAATCAGCTTAACTGGTACCCGACTGAATATGTCTTGGTTGGCGTCAACAGATACATACACTCCGACAATTCCAAATTCAACTTCTTCTTATTCTGTTACAATAACTGGTGCTTCTTCTACTACAGTGATTGATTCAACAACTGCTGCGCATTGTACTATCATAGCGAACAATGCTGTCTCATACACTTATACAGTTTCTGCTACAAACTCAGTTGGAACAACCACCTCAAGTGCTTCTGCTGCTATTAAGAATTCAGTACCTAATGCTCCTACAATCACAGTTGCTCCTGCAATTATCGGTAATTCATATAGTGTAACATGGACTGATACTGTTCCTACTGGAGCTCCACCAATCACTAGTTATTCAGTATCAATTGCTGATGGAAATTCTGGCTCATATACGGGGATTGGTGTAACTGGAACACCTGCTACTGGAGGAACAGCAACATATAATTTTTTAGTTCCACCAAATAATTATACTTATTCTTATAATATAGCAGGTATTAATACTGCTGGTACAGGAACGGCTACCCTTATAGGCGGAATTATATATTCATATCCTAATATTCCCGCTTCAATTACAAATCCAACTATTGCTGATAATTTATTGAAAATGATTTGGACGGCACCCAGTGTAACAAGTGGAATTCCTGTATTACAAGATTATACGGTTGTTGTGTATGATACAACAGCATCAGCAAATTATACATACACAGGTATAACTTCCTTACCTACTTCTCTAGCACCTTTTACAGTACCAGAATCACCTAGTGATCACAATAGTTTTGGTCTAATTCTAGATCATTCATATTATTACACAGTTGCTGGTAGAAACTCAGTAGGAACAGCAACAGGAGGACGAGTAGCAACCACAATTAATAATCCTGTGAAAAATTCAAAACCTAATGCTGTAGCAACACCCACTACTGCTACAATCTCCCTTACGGGTACACAACTCAATATGTTATGGTCTGAAACCACTGTTCCTTCGAATGCTCCAGCAATTTCAGGCTATACTGTTGCGATAACTGGTGCTATAACTGGTTCTATAACTTATGATTCATTAACAACTGCTCATTGTACTATCGTAGCGAACAATGCTGTCTCATACACTTATACAGTTACTGCCACAAATCCAGTCGGAACAGCTATATCAAGTGCTTCTGCTGCTGTTGTGAATTCAGTTCCAAATACTCCGTCTAAACCGAATGTTCCAACAATTTCTGGAACAACACTCAATATGTCTTGGACGGCTCCAACTGTTCCTACTGGAGCTCCCGCAGTTACAAGTTATACAGTTGCTATATCGGGGCCATCACCTGGAACTGTTACTTATTCTGGAACAACAGCATATTGTACAATACCATCTAATAACGCAGGTTCTTATACATACACAGTTTCTGCTATTAACTCTGTTGGAACAAGCAGTGCTTCATCTTCTTCCGATCCGGTTGTGAATTCAAAGCCTACAATGACTTCAGTAGCAGATCCTACAATTTCTCTTACTGGCACACAACTCAACATGTCTTGGGCAGCATCTAAAGCTACCAATGCTCCTGCTATTTCAGGCTACACAGTTATCATATCATATAATAGCACCTCAACTACACAAAATATTTCAGGTGGATCAACAACAACATCCACATTATCAATATCAGCAAACAATGGTTATACATATTCATATACAGTTGCTGCTATAAACTCAGTTGGAACATCATCGCCTGCTTTCGCCGCTACCAATACTATTGTCAATTCAAAACCTAATGCTGTATCAACACCCAATACTGCTACAATCACCCTTACGGGTACACAACTCAATATGTTATGGTCTACCACTGAAGTACCATCGGGTGCTCCAGCAATTTCAGGCTATACGGTTACTATAACTGGTGCTATTACTAGTTCTATAACTTATGATACACTAACAAGTGCTCATTGTACTATCGTAGCGAACAATGCTGTCTCATACACTTATACAGTTACTGCCACAAATTCAGTCGGAATAACTACATCAAGCTCTTCTGCTGCTGTTGTGAATTCAAAGCCTTCTTCTATACCAACCCCAGATGCTCCTACAGTGTCTCTTTCGTACACACAACTCAATATGTCTTGGTCTGCTGCTACAGTTCCTTCAAATGCTCCGCCCATTTCAAGTACCCCCGGTACTGGTTATACTGTTGCTATAACTGGTGCTATAACTAGTTCTATAACTTATGATACACTAACAAGTGCTCATTGTACTATAGTACAGAACAATGCTGTTTCATACACATACACAGTCACTGCTACAAACTCAGTTGGATTTATCACTTCAAGTTCTTCCTCTGCTGTTGTAAATTTAGCACCTCCTGTAGCCACAGCAAATACGCCTACAGCAAGTGGAACTACTCTAACCTACACATGGAGCAGCACTGGTGTTTTAATAGATTATACAGTCAATCTTTATTCAACTGCTTCGGGTACAGCTCTTGCTACCCTAACAAATACGGTCTCAACATCAGCAACCTTCACACCTACAAATAACATAACATATTACACAACGGTTGTAGCGAGAAATGCTGGAGGATCATCAACTACGGCTACATCAGCCACTTACTTATATATTGCGCCCCCCACATTAACATTAGGATCGTTTGCCTTTGCTGGATCAGTAGGAAGCACAACCGCACAACCCACTTTAACATGGACAAAATCTGGAGGAGCAGTTGCTTCATATTCATTAGTTCTCAATTCTGGTTCAACATCAGCTCTTGGAACAGCACTTACACTTAAGTCTCCAGCAAGTGGTGTTCTAACTACATCATATTCTTATGTAACCTTTGTTGGTGGCACTGATCCGATGCCACCAAATGGTACGAGTATAACTATAACTAATATATCAGCAAGTTCTACTATTAATCAACTACAAATACAAGATTCATATGGTAGTGCAGGTTATGGTACGATTACAGGTCTTTCCATTGGACCTGGTGGAACTTATTCATTCACGCTACAACATGATTTAACAAATACACTAACTTTTACGATTAGGGCGTATCTTAATAGTAGTGGTCCTCCTGATCAGGAAATAGCGTATAGGAACAATTCTGGTATTATTGCGATAGATTATATAACAAGCAGTGGTATTATTAATGCTGGTCTTTCTGCCTTTACAATTAATTCATATTTTTACCAATTCGTATTAACTGCGACTAACGCAATGGGTTCTAGTGTTCTTACTACATCTATAATTGTGAATGTAACTCCTTCTGTACCTATAGCAAATACACCTGCCGCAAGTGGAACTACTCTAACCTACTCATGGGGAACCAGTTCTGGAGTTACTGTAGATTATACAGTCAAACTCTACTCAACTGGTTCGGGAACAGCCCTTGCTACACTAACAAATACAGTCCTAACATCTACATCATACAATTCTCCTGTTAATGGAACAACTTATTACACAACGGTTGTAACAAATAATGCTGGAGGTGCGTCAACTGCGGTTCAATCGTCCAGTTATACATATGTATCCCCGCCTTCAATTTCAAAAACTAGTATGGCCTTTATGGGAACATTAGAAAGCACAAACGCACAGCCCAGATTAACATGGAACAATACTGGAGGTGCTGTTGCTTCATATTCATTAGTTCTCAATTCTGGTTCAACATTAGCTCTTGGAACAGCACTTACACTTGCTCCTCCTGCTCTTGGAGATACAAGTTATACATACGTGTATTCATACTTTAACTTTGGAACCGATCCGATGCCAGCCAATGGTACAAATATAGTATTAACCAATATATCAGCAAGTTCTACTATTATTAAATTAACAATAGGTGATGCTAATAATACTTATGGTACATATACAGGACTTTCTATTGTATCTGGTGGAACCTATACATTTTCATTACAACATGATTTAACTCCGAATGGTTATACTTTTTTTATTCGTGCTTGGACTACAGGAAATACTTCTGCTTATGCTGATGTTGAAAGAACATATATTTCTAATTCTGGTATTATTGGAATTTATTATTCTAGTGCGTCGGGTCTTTTCAATATTGGTGTTCAAAAGACTACAATTTCAAAGTATTTTTACCAATTTGTATTAACTGCGACCAACGCAAATAGTTCAAGTGTACTTACTACAAATATAATTAAGAATTCATACCCTTCTATACCTACTGCGAATACCCCTACATTCATTACAAATCAAAATGGCCCAACAATGGTTATTACATGGACTGATTTAACAAGTGGTTCAATAACATATACTATTAGAATATTTAAACAAGGTTCCCCAAGTATATTATTAAAACATATTGGTTCTGCTACTTCGCCATTATCATATTCACCGGCATTAGAAACAACTTCACCAGCAAATACATCTTTTACAGTTGATGGGCAGTACTATTTTACGGTCTTAGGTATTCAGGAATCTACAGATTCTGGCACATCTACATCAGGTGCTGCTACATATACTCCACCCACTCCTTCTGCTAACACGCCCACATTTTCGTTTAGTTCTATAAATATGAGTTGGACTAATACGACAAGTGGTTCAACTTCTTATATAGTCAAAGTTTACGAGAGCATGACTGACCTCACACTTATAGCAACAATAGATCCCGCTACATCACCAGCAACATATCAACCATTGACATCAGGTTATTCTTACTATTTTGTAGTTTATGCTACAAATACATCCGGTACAGTAAGTTCACAGTCAAGCCAAGCTCAGTATAGTCCACCCAATCCTCCTACAACAATAGATCAAGATGGTATTAGTTCTACAATAAATATGGGTATTGTAAATTCTTATTATATGGTTTGGACGTACACGGGCACAGTTACTTCCATTCAAGTACAAATTTATAGGGGTTATACTAATAACACAGCTAATATGATTTCTCTAGAAGGAGGTCAAATAGATCTTACTGTTGAAACTAGTTACAGTTACAATTTAAATAATACTTCAGATTATGGGTATTATTATAGTTATAAGGTAAGAATTACTAATGATCAAGGTTCAGCAACTTCAGATTTTGCAACTGTCCTACCTTATGGGATTTTCGAATAACCCTTCCCGCTTCAACATTTCCTGAGCCCACGGCTGTATAACACCTTTTTCTACTGCGGTTGGTCTATAAGGCCACGGCGATAGATATACAGCATTAGGCCATTGCCCCGCTCTAGAAAAACCAACAAATCGTCCTCCTAATTCAACTGCCACATCAGTTCCTATGCCCGTTTCACACGGATTTACTAGCAGCCAGAACTGATTACGTGTATACTTAGGGTATTTTGCCATAAGCGGTGTAGCCCGACGAATAACCCCTTCAAAGAAACGCATTAGCCAAGGAACAGACCACACAGCAGCTTGTAAAGAAAAATAACAATACGGATCAACAACAATTTCCCGCCACTTTCCTAACACAATATCTCCCGTCGGTCCCGGACACGGCATTAAACGCATACAGACAATCTCCGGATTTGTCGTCATTATCACAATAGCCTCCTCTAGAGCATCATAGGAAGGAGAACGATCCAAAAAGAAGTCATCCTGTAGCAGTAACACATGCGTAAATGTTTCCCGTAAAACACGTAATGCCTCTATCCGTGACTCCAAGAAATCGGCATTCTCCGGTCCCTGTTCTATCATATTAATTCCAGCAGCCATTAACAAGCCCTTCTGCTCCTCATCTAGTCCAGCAGTAGCCAAATAGACGGGCCATGTTAACGCAGAAGCATACCGCCGAATAAAACAGCACGAAGCCACTGCTAGTTTATTGTATTTCGGACATGAGTTTACGAGAACACAAACTGAGTTTGACATTTAAATAGTTAAGGGCAAGATATGTTTAGATAGGATGTCAATGGCAAGGCACCCACTAACAGGCGAACCTATTCGTATTATGAGATCGGAAGCACACTTAACACGTGACCAAAAAACGCTGGTCTACATTACCAAAGACGCAGAGCCTTCTAACAGATGGGCACGCTGGCAAACCCTCGTATCTGACCCGCAAGGCCTCAATGTCTTAGAACCCGTACAACCAAATTACGTTCTCCTTTGGAATACGTTGAGTGAAGATGATCTACGCTTCTGGTCTAACTGGCTAAAGGTCAATAACAAAGCAATTCATATTCTCTTTGTCTCCGCAAAAGCAGCCGAGCAACTAGGCCAAGATATAATTAATAGTGTAAATGTCATCTGCTATAATGAGATGTTTGATCTCTATCCCTTTATTGAATATGAACTTAAGGATGAATCGCCCATCCCGCAAATCATCTTCGCAATCGCAACCGTTTTCCGCTACAATCGTCTCATCATTGACCTATCCGTTGACACATCAAAAGCAACAGATTCTGCTAGAATCTACGAGAAACAGGAAGGTGTTCTTCTAAGGACAAAGTTAGTCAAGGAACTCGTTCCTAAATTTGTTCTTATACAGCAGTATTTCCAGCATCCTCTTAATCGTCGTAGTCGCGAACTCAAGGAGTGCCTTCTCCGCAATATCAAGAATCCTTTCATAGATGAAATCCATCTCTTGAATGAAGTCAGTTACCCCGAATGGCTAAAGCATCCGAAGATTAAGGAGCGGGTTATTGTTAATCGTCTATCTTTTGACGCCGTGCTAACACACATTAAGGAAAATATTCCAAAGAACACGATTGTTGCTTTCGCCAATACTGATATTTATTTGGATGCTTCGATTCGCCACCTTTATAGTCTTTCCATGAACAAGAAGTTTCTGTCTCTTCTCCGCTGGGATGATCCTAATCCCCCGCAGATTCAAGATGATGAGCGACAGCCGTCCAAGATTTTTGGGCCGCGGCCTGACAGTCAAGATACATGGATTCTCTTGTCGGATGATATAACCTTTGATACAAAGTCTGCCGATTTTCAGATTCCTTTCGGCAAGGCGGGATGCGATAATGCTCTGAATGTGGGTATGCTCAAGCAGAAGTTCCTAGTAGCAAATCCTGCCTACACAATTAAGTGCCATCACATTCATTTGTCCGCTATTCGTGACTATAATCCGCAGGACATTATACAGAAGCCCATATATTTATACATTGATCCCACTGAGATTCTCGAGCACACTGTTGTGAAGTCGCTTCAACAGTATAAGATTTTACCCCCCGATACGCATGTCAAAAACCAGAATACTACAATGAAGCGTCAGATTAAGTATGTAAATGAAAATGCCGCTGCAACCATCTGCTCAATGTTGAAACGCCAAAAGGTTTGGGAGTTCAATATCAAAGAGGACAATCAATTCGTTTTCCCCGCAAAAGACGAACCCAATATTTACCATCTCAAGAACAAGTTTATGTCCGCAACAGGTCTCTTTTACGGCATGAAGGAGATGTATGTTGGAAACAATCCGATCTGGCAGGAGGGATGGGAGTCCAATTCTACGAATATTCTAGCAACAACACTCTATGTTCCCACCCTCTTAGCAATTCATATTACTAATCAGTGGGGTACAAATATTCCCTTGTGGTGTGTTCATTATCTATCAAAAGCCTTGGAAGCCCGCAAAGCAATCAAACAGAAAACCGGTATGTCGGCCGAATTTATTGTCTGTCAAAAGAATGAAATGGGTGATTTTCTGGGTATGCTAGAATGGCCGAAGTCAGTGGGCTCAAAAATCAACGTGGTGCCGTATGATGAAAAACTCCAGTATTATGCGGATGATCTTTTTGCGTTGGAGCCTGCTAAGAATCTTCCGCTTCCCCAAGATATTGCCAATCTCCGTGAATTAATCCCAGCATTCTTGAAGGAAGCTACAACGGATAAGGGAACTGTTGTCTTTTGTATTGAGGAGGATGATCAGATTCTGTCACGAGCATACTTTGAGCGTATTCAATCAATCACTTTTGCGGGTTGGCGGGTACATCGCATCGGCGCAAAAACGAGTCCAAAGACTATCCTTCAGGTTCTAGCATCGGCTGATCTTATGATAGGACAAGCAGAAAGTAAATGGTCAGCTCTATCATGGATGTGGTGCCTCAAGCCGGATGCCACTGTGATTGAAGTAATGCGTGATACAAATCCAGTCGGTGAAAATATCCATCTAGCAGGTGCGGCCAGCCTACAATACGTATTAGTCGTAGCAAAGAGGGAGCCCTTAGATTTACAGCGGGAACACGCGGCCATAGATATCAATACCGCAACAAAGAACTTCTGTTTTCAAAAAGCCTTAACTACTGCGGTGCCGCAGTCACTAAAGCCCACAATCGTCCTGCCTACAGGACAAACAGGTCTCCATGAGCATTCGGGTGATACATTCCGCGAAATGGTTGAAATCTGGGCTGAGCGGGGCTACATTCAACTAGAGCGTTCTAGTACAACACCTTTCTGCTGGCTTCATGGAGTCGGAAAAATCCTCTTATATGATCGTCCCACACTCAAGTGGCTAGAGCCCAGTCTTCTTTATGATGTAGCGTTCTTCGGAAACCCCCAGCCTCCGCCTAGCCAGATGATGAAGACCCGTCCATGGACATTTTGGCCCCGTTGCCCTCGTAAAGTAGAGGATTTTGTCAAAAACCATATTCCCACCTATGAGGAGCGGACAACAACAAGCATTTTCCTCGGAAAAGTAGAAAATGGTGTTCAAATGAAGAATCGTCCGCTTTCATGGCAGCCCTTCATTGAGAAGTGGTCTATGCCGCTGGATTCAACAGGTCAACCCTATCCATTTACTCAAGATGAATATCTGCTAGAAATCAGTAAATCCCGTTTTGGTCTCTGCTTGGCCGGTTATGGAAACAAGTGTAATCGCGACATTGAGTACTTTGCCACCGGCACTGTCCCCCTTTGTTCCCCGGAAGTGGACATGAAAAGTTATATGAATCCGCCCAAAGAAGGTGTTCACTTCATCCGTGTTCAAAAACCGGAAGATATCACAGCCGCAATAAAAATAAGTGAAAGTAAGTGGCAAGAGATGTCTTCTGCTGGAAGGCGGTGGTGGTTGGAAAATGCTTCAGCGGAGGGTATGTTTCGTCTAACAATGGCGGCGTCTATTCAACAAGCATAGGGATTCCTTTTCCTAGGCAATAATCCGCAATTGCCTTCATAGCAGGAAAACCAATCTTGCCTGTTCCAATAAAGGCGTGACGGTCCAAACAGGAGCCGCAGGGTGTGGCGGAATCATTGAAATGAACCAACTTCAATAAACTGGAATCTGCGTCCCAAATCTTCCGGATATAGGTCAGCGGATCCTGTCCTGAAGCAAAGACGTGGCAAGTATCCAAGCAAATCCGCAGCCGCGGTGAAGTGAATGACTGAATGAATGCTAGAAAGTCGTCCGCAGTAGTAAGTGTTTCCGAGCCCTGTCCCGCTGGAGTTTCCAGCAGAATAGGACACGCATCTGTTGCGGATTCTATCGCTTTCATGAGATTCACACGCATATGTTCCAACGCAACTGGAAGTTCCATGCCTACGCTTTTACCAACATGAACGACAACACCCTTGAGACCCATTGCTAGAGCGTACTGTACATTCTTCTCCAGACAGACACGACCGTAGTCCTCCTTAGTTCCGGGCTCGTGACAGAGGTTGATAACATATGGACTGTGAACATACATCCGCATGCCACCAGTAGCCTGCACTGCTCCAGCCGCCGCCAAATCCTCGTCCTTCATCTCTATCTTAGTAGACTGTGGTCCTGTAAGAAACATCTGATAGGGCTTCGTTGGAGGAAGTGGAGCAAGAGTCATGGCAACTGTCTTCTGTTTCTTCACATGGCAACCGATAAAATGGGATTCCTGTAGGAATAGACCGGGCAGAGGTGACAAAGCAGCAGTGGGTTCCTGCTGAGCCTTACTCAGATTGTTCAAGAAGTCGCGATACGCCTTTCGGCCATTCCATCCAGTTACAGAGTGGTGCCAAACCGTATCCTGTAGAGGAAGAACAAGATAGACATCAGTCGCCGCATCATGAAGAGCAGCATAGGCGAAAATCTGGAAGAGAAAGTCCACCCAGTTCTTCTTAAGGAGGCCTGTCATTTTGACCTCAAAGAGTTGTGTCGGCGTCTGTGCGTCGGGATGACCCTCTACAGCCTCATACGAGACAACTGTATCAAAGACGAGGTCTCCTTTCACAACAGAATCCATCTTTACTCGTGTAGCCACAATATGATCAAGAAAAGGCTGTGTAGTCTTAGACTTCACAATCTTTGCTTTCTGTGCGACAGAATACTCCGGATAGAACTTTGCTACTGCGTCATGAAGAGCCTCTACAGTCACCTTCTCAGCACTAAGACGCAGAAGTTCCTCCGCCACACATCCTAGGATTGAGTATGACTCCCCCTTAGGAAATACTGCTAGAAGAGCTGCCGGATACTTTCCAGTTGCGGCCGTGGGCATTACAAGCTTCTTCGGCAGAAGCTTCTTGAGGGCTGCCCTCCCCGAGGCATCCATTAAAGACAGAAGTTGACGAACACGAAATTGCTCCATTTTATTTCCTTCCAGCAAATACTTACCGTGCGTGCCCATATTCAATTTTTTAAAGCCAAAAACGGATGCTGCTTCTCTAAGAATCCCACAAGTACTTTTGTCTTCTTAACTACCGCAAGTTTGCGGAGTTGACCCAAGACCCATTCATTAAATCGGGCTATCGGCATATCATTCTGCTGGTACCAATGAGTATGAATACATTGAAGCGGTTCACCCGCAACTGAGATTCCGCTGAAACCCTCTTTACGCATGATACGCCACTCTGCTTGAAGGATATCAGGTGTTACATCACCCTGCCAGAGTCTCCACCATCCATAATTGACTTGCTTAGGAAAATTTATAAAAGCATTGGCTGACCAACGCATACAAAACCACATCCGTAGATCTTCTAAGCAACTCTGCTCAAAGTAGCCGCTAGAGAAACACATTTCACGCCATTTTTCCGTCGTTTCAACATCACGCATGTATAGAAACCCTGCGTTATAATAGCCGAACCGACTATAATCCCGTTCCTTAATCATATGGGGACTCAGACCAAGGCGAACGTTTTCAGGAATAGTGGGAAGTGGTCCCAAATGACAGATATCCGCATCACAGAAAAATACGCCTCCTCCATTTTCCTGTGCTAGAGCCCAGGCAATTAGTCGGGGTTTTT
>Ga0114959_10001074_pt1 | contig 24870 bp, 30 predicted proteins | sample C_130625_EF_Meta_FD_87317 | JGI IMG/M metagenome (GOLD analysis project Ga0114959, IMG submission 87317) | Freshwater microbial communities from Lake Croche, Canada to study carbon cycling - C_130625_EF_MetaG | ecosystem: Environmental > Aquatic > Freshwater > Lake | place: Lake Croche, Canada... | reverse complement strand
GCACGCTGACGAGAGGATCGACCATGCCCAAGCAGCAGGTGACCAGTCCCGACCTTGCCGTGCCCAACGGGCACTTCTCGCACGCCACCGTCACCGCGCCGGGGCGCATGGTGTTCATCTCTGGAATGACCGCGCGCCAGGCCGACGGCACGGTGGCTGGGATCGGCGACGTCACTGAGCAGACACATCAGGTGTGCCGCAACCTCAAGGCGGCGGTCGAGGCAGCCGGTGGCACCCTTGATGACATCGCCCGAGTCGACGTCTACGTGCGCAATATGGAGGACTTTGAGGCGATCCATGCCGTGCGCCGTCAGTACTTCACCGGTGCGGCCCCAGCCTCGACGATGGTCGAGGTCAGCAAGTTCGTCAACAAGGATTATCTGATTGAAATCAACGCGATCGCGGTGCTGGCGAATTAGTTCGCTGCTCGCGACTTAGTCCGCGGCATTACATAGCAAGGTGACGGCGCAGGGCGCTGTCGACGTCGGCCATGTCGGAGTCGCGCACGCCGCCCAGTCGGGTTCGGGCGCGCGTGACGGACACTGCGCGTACCTGCTCGGTCTGCGCCTTGGAGTCCACGTGCAGGCCTGTCTGCTCCGAGGTGAGCCGCACCTGAAAGCTCAGGACACGTGAAAGGTTGGATGTCAGGGGCACCACGGTGACCACCCCGGTGCCACTGCGGCTAGCCGCGATATTCGCCCCGTCGTTGCTGACGATGATCGCCGGTCGCGTTTTGCTCGCCTCGGAGCGTTTCCCCGGATCCCCTTCTGTGGGATCCCATTGCGCCGGATCAAGGTCGAACAGCCAGATGTCGCCCCTTCTCATCACCCGCGAAGTCCATCGCCGGACGTGCTGTTCCACAAGGCGGAATCCACAGACTGATTCCACTCGGTGAACGCCTGGTCGTATTCGCCAATGAGGTCAGCCGACCGCAGCAGTGCGATGGCCCGATGCAGGACGGCGGATCGAGAGTCCATCCCCGCCCGCTCGGCGAACTCGTCGAGAAAGGTCACGTCCTCGTCGGGGATGCTGACACTGAGCTTCATGACCGGATGCTACCCGGGTGCTACCCGGGTAGCAATGCACCTGCGCGAGTACGTTCACGCGCGCACTCAGGCGCCGGGTGAGCGAGATGCAGGTGTACTCACGGCTAACCTGACAGTGAGGACAGGGGACGAGCGTGGCGTGGAGATTTCGCAGGTCGACGAAAATCGGGCCGTTTCGATTCACCGCGACCAAGCGCGGGTTCTCCACGTCGGTCGGGGTGCGCGGCGCACGCATCGGGCTGAACTCCAAGGGCCAAGTCCGTGCCACCGGGGGAATCCCGGGCACCGGGATCTACTCCACCGAGATCATCGGCCACGTCGGGGGAACCTCACCCAGCCACCATTCTGCTGGTGATGCGCCCTCGGACACCGGTCATGACCGGGCCGAGAGCAGCGCTGCCTACCCAGCTGGAGAAGCGGTCGCACCGGCGAAGCGCGCAGGGTTGTCGGGCAAAGGGATCGTCATCGTGATCATGGGAGTCGTGATCATGTGGCTAGTGGTCATTCTCGTCATGCGGTGAGGACTGAAAGAAGAGCGTCCGCTTCTTCTTGTGGATCGTGCCGATGACCGTCGCGACGACCGCGAAGATCACGCACCCGATCAACCCCAGTATGTAAATCCCGTACTCCGTGCCTGACACCATGCTTGGCATGAGTCCCCCTGCGTTTATTCGTCTGGGGCGGTGAACTGCCCGAAGATCACCGTGGCATGCGGCAGCGCGGTGGACATGATGAATGCGGTAAGAGTGGACCTCGCGATGGCCGCGGCCTGTCGCAGCAGGCGCACCTCCTGCGGGGTGGCCCGCAGGTTGATGCGCTCCATGCGAGACGCGTCACCTTGTGCGTAGCCTGGAGAATCGTTGAGCATGACAGTTGCGCCCCCTGAACGACCGACCCGAGCGTCCGGAGGAGAAGGGGATTGCAACCGGGAACGCAGTTCCGTTCACCGAGTCAGTACTCTTCAACACACCGAACCTGCGCGGTGCCTACATCAACAGCAACGGAGAGCCAGAATTCGTCGTACCCGTGAAATGGATTGCGACCAAGCCCATTGATCAAGCACTATCGGGGACCGGGCTATTCGCAAACCAACACAGTGCCTGCAAACTCCGTGATGCTTACACACTCGAGCGCTGCTACGAGCACTTCGCGATAGCCCCCTGAGCGCCATCGCGATTCAACCCACTATCGCGTAGACGGTATCTACGACGTGATGAAGACACAGACCCCTGCGGAGGGAAGTGCTCCGTTGGTGGTTGAGTGTGCGAGTGCAGTGACTACCTTGCCCACGAAAGCTCGGTCCTGTCGGAATGATTGATTGTCGAGGTAGGCGATTCCGGCATGGAATCGACCGCTATCGCGCCATTGCCGATCCAACACGACGAAGTCCCGGACATTCCGCGTGACGACGACGCGGTTCTCCGAGGCAGCGTAAGTGAGCACTTCTTCGTCCGAAATTCCGGCCAGTCCCTGAATCTCGGTAAGCGCCACAGCGTCAACGCCACGCTGCCGGAGTTGCTCCGCGATGGCGGGGCTCAACATCTCATCCAGCAGAATTGCGGCACTGGTACTTACCGCGATCACTGACTTCTTCGAACTCATGTGCCCAAGAGCGCATTTGAACGAGCGGAAGTGTGACGCAAGGAGTCTTCAGCCGACACCGCCTCGGCGATCTGGGAATCGATTTCGTCAGCGAATTCACCGTAGTAATCGAGTGCGAGGCGAAGATGCTTCGCGCTGATACCCGAATTCTGCGACACGAGCTCAAGTAATTCGGCGGGGGAGTGCCCCGGCTCAGCTTCGCGGGCATCGGTGATCGAGCGAATGACCTCCCACACGTCCGGGCCGCCAGCGATGACCGCGCGTCGGCCGGCCGGGCCATCCCGGAACACGATGCCGGGGTGCGAATCCATGCGCAGGCCTTCTTCCACAAACCGGGCAGCGGCAGACGCACCAGTGACACCTGCGTGCCTGGTGGCATACGACGTCAAGCGCTCAAGCGTGCGGGTCTCCAGGCGGATTGATCGGGGACTACTCATGACTACAATGTAGCAAATTTCGAATGCACAGCAAATAGACCGGTCATCATGTCGCTCATGCAGCCAACAGCCGGCTCGTCAGGGTCGCGTGTGGAGCTTCAGGCGCCTGGTTCGGCGCCGATGGAGAAGCCGTCCTCGATGTCCTCGGGCCGGTAGGTGCGGAAGGCAATGTGGGTCTCCGTGCCGATGACGCCGGGGACTCGGGTGACGAAGAGGTTCACGACGTCGGCGACCTTCTCGTGGTCGACCACCTCGATGATGGCGACGATGTCGACGGCGCCGGTGACCGAATAGACCGTGCGCACGCCGGGGATGGCGGTGAGGGCGGCGGCGGCCTCGTTGACCTTGCCGGGGGCGACCTTGATGAAACACAGGGCGGACATCACGGGCCAAGGCTAGCCCTGCGCTTGCGTCCCGCCGGACATTGCGGGATATTTCCGATAGTCAATTTGACGCGTTATCCCACCGGGGTAGCCCAAGCGAATCGAGGCGGCACATGCGGATCGCAGTAGTGGGCGCGGGTCCGGCAGGCCTGTACTTCTCCAGCCTCGTTCGGCAGTTGGATCCGTCGTCCGAGATCACCGTGTGGGAGCGCAACGCACCCGATGACACCTTCGGCTTTGGTGTTGTGTTCAGCGACCAGACCCTTAGCGGGATCAAGGCGTCGGACCGGGGTGCCTTCGATGACATGGGTCGCTCTTTTGCTTACTGGGATGACATCGACATCAGCCTCGATGGCCATCACCTGACCATTGGCGGCAACGGCTTCGCAGCCATGAGTCGCAAGGAATTGCTCAACGTTCTGCAAAAGCGTGCCCTTGCGCACGGCGTCACGATCCACTTTCGCACCGAGGCCCCGCCGGTCGAAGACCTCATGGCGTCATACGACCTCGTCATCGCGTGCGACGGCATCAACTCACCGATCCGCGAGAAGTACGCCGCAGAATTCGGGACCACCATCGATCCGCGCGAGTGCAAGTACATGTGGCTGGGTACCGACACCGTCTACGACGCGTTCAAGTTCTTCGTACGCAACACCCCCTGGGGTGTCATGCAGGTGCACGCGTATCCGATGGACAGCAAGCTCAGTACGTTCATCGTGGAGATGCACGAAGACACCTGGCAGCGCGCGGGGCTAGACAAGATCGATGCCGCGAGTCTTCCGCCGGGTGTCAGCGACACCGAGAGCATCGAGCGCATCGCCGAGATATTCAAGGATGACATCGCCGGTGGCAACCTCATTGCCAACAACAGCAAGTGGATAACCTTCCGCACGATCCGCAACAAGACGCTCGTGTACAAGAACATGGCCCTCGTGGGCGACTCGGGCCACACCGCGCACTTCTCCATTGGCTCAGGCACCAAGCTCGCCATGGAGGACGCACTGGCGTTGGCGGCCTGCGTGATCGAGCAGCCGACGGTAGACGCCGCGCTGAAGGCATTCGATGCTGAGCGCGGCCCTGTGGTCAAGAGCACGCAGCGTGCAGCCCAGGCGAGCCTGGAATGGTTTGAAGAGCTGGACCAGTACGGCGGCCAAGACCTCGCGCAGTTCGTGTTCAACATGATGACGCGCAGTCGTCGCATCACCTACGACAACCTGCTGCAGCGCGATCCCGAATTCGTGGCCGCGGTCGACGCATGGCTCCTGCAGGATGAGATTGACGCGGGCCGAGTTCCGGTAGGCACAACACCACGCCCGCCGATGTTCCTTCCTTTCAAGCTGCGGGAGTTGACTCTGCCTAACCGTGTGGTGGTTGCCCCCGTAGGTATCTACTCCGCTACGGATGGTGTCGTCGACGAACTGCATCTCGTGCATTACGGCGCCCGAGCCCTTGGGGGTGCGGGACTCATCCTCACCGAGATGGTGGTGCCGTCGGCCGATGCACGCATCACCGCGGGCTGCCCCGGGCTGTGGAACGACGAGCAGGCTCGTGCATGGGGGCGCGTTGTCGACTTCGTGCACACCACTCCCGCACGCATCGGGGTGCAGCTGGGCCATGCCGGACCGCGCGGCGCATGCGCACCTTCGCTTGACGGTTCCGACCGACCGCTCACCGAAGGTGGCTGGCCACTTGTCGCGGCCACAGCGCAGGCGCACACACCTTCCTCGCAGACACCGCGCGAGATGACGCGCACAGACATGGATCAGGTGATCGCTGACTTTGTGGCAGCGACCAAGCGTGCGGTCGATGCGGGATTCGACATGCTCGAGCTGCATGCCGGTCACGGTTACTTGCTCTCGTCATTCCTGACGCCGGTCATGAACCATCGCTCGGATGAGTACGGCGGCTCTGTCGAGAACCGACTGCGCTTCCCGCTCGAGGTTCTCGACGCTGTGCGTGCGGCGTGGCCCGCTGAGCGGCCGATCAGTGTGCGCATCTCGGCCACCGACTGGGTTCCCGAGGGTCTCACGATCGACGATGCCGTTGACATCGCGCGCACCATGGCTGAGCACGGTGCCGACATCATTGATGTGTCGACGGGAGAGACAAGCCATCACGCGAGGCCCGCCTACGGTCGCTCGTACCAGACGCCGTTCAGCGATCGCATTCGCAACCGGGCTGGCGTACCGACCATTGCCGTGGGTGCGATCAGCAGCTGGGACGACGTCAACACCAACATTGCCGCCGGTCGCAGCGACCTGTGCGCCCTGGGGCGGCCACACCTGTACGACCCGGCGTGGACCCTGCATGCCGCGGCGGAGCAGGGCTACGCGGTCGACTGGCCGGTGCCCTACCGCGCGGGCAGCACGCGCCCGGCGGCGGGTCGCGCCGAGGATCCCAAGCCGAGGTTGACGCTGCAGCGCACCGAGGATGTGGTCGATCGACCCAGCCGCTGGCGACCGCAGACGTAGCGCACCTTTCGGACCCCATCACCTCAAGCCCTGTACTTCGGTAGCGTCAGACCCAACTCATCCACCCGAAAGGAACCGGCATGGCCGATCTCTCCAGCCTCGCGGCTGCTCTTCTCGACGGTTCGGTCGAGGTCATCGACCTCACCTCGCCACTGCACTCGGGCACCCCGATCCTGCAGCTCCCGCCGGAGATGGGCCAGACCGCCACTTTCCAGCTCGAGCTCATCAGCAACTACGACGAGAAGGGCCCGGCCTGGTACTGGAACAACTTCCACACCGGCGAGCACACCGGCACCCACCTCGACGCCCCCAATCACTGGATCACCGGCAAGGATCTCGACGACGTGTCGCAGATCCCGGTCAAGCGCCTCATCGGTGCGGCAGCCGTGATCGACAAGACCGCTGATGTCGCAGCCAACCCTGACTACTGCCTGACCCTTCAGGACGTCCTGGACTGGGAAGCGGCCAATGGCCCGCTGCCGGACAACGGCTGGATGTTGTTCCGTACCGGATGGTCGAAGTACGGCGACGATCCCAAGGCATTCGCCAACGCCGACGAGAACGGCCCGCACACTCCGGGTGTCACACCCGAGGCAGCGGAGTACATCTCCAAGACCGGCATCCTCGGCTGGGGAGTCGAGACCGTCGGCACCGATGCCGGCGGCGCGTTCGGCTTCGAGCCGCCGTTCCCGTGCCACACGTTGTTCATGGGCGCCAACAAGTACGGCGTCACCCAGCTGCGCAACCTCGACAAGCTGCCGACACACGGCGCGATCGTGATCGTGGCGCCGCTGCCGATCGTCAAGGGCTCGGGCAGTCCCTGCCGCGTGCTGGCGCTGGTGGCCAAGTAGGGCGAGCGGCGCCTACTTCTTCCTGCGCAACCGATCGGCGACGAGGAAGCCGCTGCCGCCTCCCAAACCGGGGCCCGGATGAGTGGATGCGCCGATGTGCCACAGCCCGTCGATGCCGGTGCCGTGTCCGGTTGCGGTCGACAGTGGTCGCCACGCGGCGTATTGATCCACGCGGCAGTCACCCGCGTAGGGGTCTCCGCCGACGAGATTTACGTTCATGGCCTGCAGGTCTGCGGGTCCGATGACCTTCATGCCTGTCATCGCAGACCTGATGTTGGTGATGTGCGGCTCAAGCTGCGAGATCACGCGGTCGGCGTATGCGTCGCGCAGCGCAGGCGTCCACTCGCCGGTGCACTCCAGTTCGCCAGCAAGGTCGCCCTTTGGGTGCCGCGGATTCTCCTGAAGTTGGATCCACAGCAGACCGGCACCGTCGGGAACGCGAGAAGGATCGACGGTCGCGGGTTGTCCCACCACGATGGTCGGCCGACGCGGCAGCCATCCGCGGTTGGCGGCGTTGACCGACTCGGACAGTGAGTCCATGCTGTCGAGCACGTGCACAAGGGCGGTCTGGCCCAGGCGTGGATCGCCCACCCACTGTGCAGGCTCGCGCAGCGCAATGTGGATCTGCATGCCAGCGCGTCCATAGCGAAACGCCTGTGATGCCGCCCGAGCCTTGGGCGCGACCGGTGCATCAGCAAGCAGTACGTCGTAGAGCGCCTGTGGTGTGACGGACGCCAACACGGCGCGCGTGGCCCCGAGGTAGGTGCCATCCGCGGTCTGCACGCCCGTGGCACGTCCATTCGAGACGATCACTCGGGTGACGTCAACGCCCGTGCGCACCTCGCCGCCGGCATCGGTGACGATGCCGATCAATGCATCGACGAGGACACGTCCACCACCGACCGGCACCGGCATGCCACCCATCGCGATTGCGGCGCCGATGACCTTGGTGATGAAAGCGCTGCTCGCATCATCAGGGCCGAGGCCGTTATGCAGTGCCCACGGCGCAAGCAACGCGCGCGTGACGGGATTGGTGAACGTGCGATCCAGCCACGGAGCCGCGGGCTCGAGCAGTTCGGCGCCTGACGCCACGAGCTCGCGTCGACCCAATTGGCGCCACGCCTGCCACCCGAACTTCAGTGACGCCTTGCGCCAGAAATCAGTGCCGAGCAGTCCGAACGCGAGATTGGCCTTGGCTCCGAAGTCCGCCATCGTCGCGTTCCACGCATCCGCATCGCCCAGCCGAATGAACTCCGCTGCGGCGGCATCAGGGTCCGTGGGCAAGAAGCCCACACCGTCGGCGCACACGACGCCGGTGGGCAGGGGAGTGTTGACATAGGTGAGGCCGCGGGCAGTGAGATCGGGCGCGAGTGCGCCGTAGGCGGGACCGCCCACGAACAGCGGGTGCCAACTGCTCAGCAGCTCGACGGTGTAGCCGGGAAACGTGTCGGTGGAGGTCGCGATCGCGCCGCCGGGTCGGTCGTTGCGCTCGCACAGCAGCACCCGCCAGCCATCTTTGGCCAACACCGCTCCGGCGACCAAGGCGTTGATGCCCGTGCCCACGATGATGGCGTCGAAGCGCTCCTGCATGATTCCTCCGCGCTGGTTGCCCTCGCCCGCATATGTCGGGAAGATGTCGATCGCCATATTCGCACATTGAGCACGTCAAGGGAGAGCCCATGGCCGAGCAGGTCGACGTCGTCGTCATCGGATCAGGGATCAACGGCCTGTCGGCCGCGGCCCTGCTGGCGCGCAAGGGCCGCACGGTTGTGGTGCTCGAGTCGGCCGACGTTCCCGGTGGCGCGGTGCGCACCGAAGAGGTCACGGCGCCGGGTTTCCGGCACGACCTCTTCGCCATGAACCTTGGGCTTTTCGCCGGCGGACCCGTCAACGCCGCGCTCGGCCCGGCGCTTGCGGAGCATGGCTTCGCACTCGTTCCCTCCGCACGCCCGTTCTGCTCGGTGTTCCCCGATGGCTCGATGTTGGGAGTGCAGGCCGATGCGGCCGCGACTTTGGCCAATGTCGCTGCAGTCGCACCCGAAGACGTCGAGGCGTGGCAGAAGCTTTCGGCGCGGCTGGGTGTGCTTGCCCCGCACCTGTTCGGTGTTCTGGGTGCGGATATGCCGTCGTGGAAGGCCGCGCGTGCGGTGTGGAAGGCGCGGCGTGACCTGGGCATGGACGGTGTGTACGAAATCGCTCGGCTGGCACTCGCGTCGACGCGTGCTTTCACCGAGCAGCACTTCCGTTCCCCGCGCACACGAGCGCTCATGGCGTCATGGGGCATGCACCTGGACTTCGCGCCCGACATTCCCGGTGGCGCGCTCTTCGCTTTTCTGGAAACCATGGGCGGACAGATGTTCGGCATGGTCATCGGTCAAGGCGGTGCACGCACGGTCGTTGATGCGCTCGTCGGTGTCATCGAGTCGTCGGGTGGATCGGTGCGGTGCGGGTCGCGTGTGGCCGAGATTCTGGTCACGGGCGACGCAGCCACCGGGGTGCGCTTGGCTAACGGTGACATCATCAACGCTTCGCGCGCGGTGATCTCCAACGTCAATCCGGCACTGATGCCCGACCTGCTGCCCGACACCGTCGCCGCGCGGCCCGAGGTTGCTCGTGCGCGCGAGTTCCGACCGGGTTACGCCACGATGATGATCCACCTGGCCATGGATGAGTTGCCTGCGTGGAAGGCCACCGAGGCAGGCACCTATAACTACGTGCACATCGGCCCGTATATCGATGACATGGCACGGGCCTACACCGATGCCGCCGCCGGTCAGCTGCCGGCCACCCCCACTCTCGTGGTGGGACAGCCCACCGTGTCGGACCCATCGCGTGCACCGGAAGGTAAGCACGTGCTGTGGGTGCAGGTGCGCGTACTGCCGCTCGAGTTGGCTGACGGACGATCGTGGGACGACGCAGCGCAGGGCTATGCCGATCACGTCATGGGAATTCTCGAGCAGTACGCGCCGGGTATCGGCGCCAAGGTGATTGCTCGCACGGTGCTGAGCCCCGCGGATCTCCAGCGCTACAACGTCAACCTCGTCATGGGCGACTCTCTCGGTGGCAGCCATCATCCCGCGCAGTTCTTCTTCCTGCGTCCGGTTCCCGGGTGGGGTCGCCATCGCTCGCCTGTGTCGCGCCTGTTCCTGTGCGGTGCATCGACATGGCCCGGTGGCGGCGTCGGCGGTGCCAGTGGCGCGATGGTGGCGGACGCGGTCGGTTAACTCTGCTGTTGGGCTACTTCGCGCGCGTACGCCATCGCGGTGCGGGCAAGCGCATCGTGGATGGTGAAGAACACTTCGGTCGCGCGATACCCGGGCCACGACTTCGGCAGGTGATGCGCAGACAACCCTGGATCAACGTAAGGAATAGGGCGCCACGCGGTGAGCACTCGCGTGTAGTCCTCGAAGGCCTTCTGGGCATCAGGTGCTGTCTTGCGGCGCGCGAGAGATGCCGCCAGCGGGCCGTATTCACGGGCGAACGCGGTGTAGGTCTCGCCGATGGTGGCCAGGTCCCACCATTGCGCGACAGCCTGCGAGGTGTCGGTGAACCCTGTGTGTTCGGCGGTGAAGATGTCGACAAGTGCCTCCAGGCCAAGGCTCGCGACGACGTTGCGGAGGTCGGGCTCGAGTTGTCTCGGTGCGATCCACAGACCGCCGCTCACCTGCGAAAACCCCACCCGCGCCAGGCGCGAGCGAAGGCGGTAGCGCACGTCGCGAGACGCCTCCGGGATGGAGAACGCGGCGAGGACCCAGCCACGATCGGGCGGTGGGGTGCGTCGTTCCAGCACCCGGGCATCACCGAGGTCGAACGAGCGACGGGTCCCGTCGGCGAGGGCGTATCCCGCCGCCCCTTCTCGGCGCTCAGCCAAGAGAATCCCCCGGCGTTTGAGTCGAGACAGCGCACCTCGCCCGGCGGCCTCGTCGACACCGACAACTCCCAGCAGGTTCAGCAGCGCCGCGACGGAGACCCAGCCCCCAAGCGGGCGACTGTAGGCCCCATAGATGGTGATGATCAGCGATTGGGGGCGCGTGGCGCGGGCGGCAAGGTCATCGGTCTCTCCGCCCATGCGCGCCACGTCGGCAGCCTAGGGCGCACCGCGGTGACGCGGGCGAATCTCTTGCGCGAAATGGATAGACGGTCATCGAGTCCGCGGTGATGATCCAATGATCGTTGCCGGTTCACACCAGTCCCGGGTTACCCGGGGAAGGAGACTCCCATGGCCAAGCCACTGCTCGACGGTAAGGACTTCAAGCTAGGTCTGTTCTCGTCCAACTGTTCGTCCGGTCTTGCCGTGACCAAGGCGCCCGACCGCTGGTCAGGCAATTGGGATGACAACCTGCGGATGGCCAAGATCGCTGATGAGGTCGGGATCGACTTCCTGCTGCCCATCGCTCGCTGGATTGGCTACGGCGGCGAGACCAACTTCCACGAAGGCGTGCTGGATCCCACCGTGTGGGCCGCCGGACTGCTAGCCAACACCAAGCGCATCTTCTGCTTCGCGACCGTGCACACCGCGTTCAACCACCCGATCGTGGTAGCCAAGCAGATGGCCACGGTGGACCAGATCGGCAAAGGCCGCGCAGGAATCAACGTCGTGGCGGGTTGGAACAAGCCTGAGTACGACACCTTCGGCATGGATCTTCCGCAGGACCATGACGCGCGCTACGCGTTGGCCCAAGAGTGGCTGGACATCGTGCGCAAGATTTGGACAACCGAAGGAAAGTTCGACTGGGACGGCCGCTTCTTCCAGTTGCAGCATGTCGAAGGGCTGCCCAAGCCGTTTGATGGCGAACTGCCAATCCTCAACGCCGGTTCGTCCAAGCAGGGTCGCGAGTACGCGGCGAAGAACGCCAACTTCGTCTTCACTGTTGTCGGTGGCGCGCAGGATGGTGCGGAGGTCGTGAAGACGGTTACCCACCAGGCGCAGAACGAGTACGACCGCAAGATGGGTGTGTTCACGCTGGGGTACGTCGTGGTGCGGCCTACGCAGAAGGAAGCCGACGACTTCCTGAACTACTACGCCGAGGAGTACGCCGACTGGGATGCCGTCGACAACCTCATGGCGCTGCAGGGCCTGCATGCCCAGTCCTTCACACCCGAGATGCTGTCGATGTTCCGCAATCGCTTTGCCGGTGGTCATGGATCGATCCCGCTGATTGGCGATCCGGACACCGTCGCGAAGGGCATCGCGGAACTCCACGGGGCCGGCTTCGGCGGCATGACACTGGCGTTCCTCAACTACGCGGACGAGCTGCCGTATTTCGCGCAGGAAGTACTCCCTCGTCTAGAGAAGATGGGCATTCGCCTGCCTCGCTGATGACCATTCCGAGGTCGGGGTCGCGCCGTACGATGGGGCAACCCCGACCTCGGAGCATGTTTATGGCACCAGCGGCACCAGCATCAGCAGCACCGGCGGCAGTTCTGCCGCCGCACGCGGTTCGCACGCGCAGCAGGCGCGCGTCTGATCTTCGTGACGCTGTGGCCACGGTGACCCCGCATGAGGTCACGGCCTTGCAGCCCGATCTCGATGGCGTTGTCGGCACCCTGGCTCTCCCGCACAGTCGGCTTGTCTACGTGCGGTACGGCGGCAGCGTGGTGGTCGAGGCACCGCCCACTCAGCGTCGAGTCGTGGCGACCATCCCGCTGGGGCCCATGCACGTCACCATTGGAGCCTCTGCGCGCGGCCGGATCCACGATTCGGCCTTCATTCTGGCTCGCGAAGACCGCACCTTGATGCGACCCGACCCGTGGGCTGGCGCATTGGTGCTCGCCACCGACGAAGATCGCCTCGCGCAGCATCAAGCAGTCGTCGTGGGTGACGCAGACGCACCTCAGTCATCCGCTCATCCCGTGGCGTCCTCGGTGGCACTCACGCAGGCCTGCCGTCATGCATGGCAGATGGCCTCGACGCTGTCGCCCCAGGCGTCCAGCGATGTCGTGAATAGGTTTCTGCACGTGGTCGAGGATCAGCTCCTCACCGCCATGGTGCTATCGCAAGGTCCTCAGACAGTCGAGTCGCGCCCGCGCGGTTCCTTGCGCGTGCCCTACCTCCGCGACTGGCTCGAAGCCCACCATGATGTTGATGTATCCATCTGCGACATGGCGCGAGCGCTGGGAGTCAGTGTTCGTCAGTTGCAGTACGCGGTGCATGCACAGACCGGTCTAACTCCCACAGAGTTGCTTCGCGAGACACGGTTGCGTCATGCTCGGGAATTGCTGCTGGCGGCCGATCACGGATCGACCAAGGTTGCTCAGGTTGCGCTCGCGTGTGGTTTTGCGCACCTGGGGCGGTTCAGTGCCATCTACGCAAACAGATTCGGTGAATCACCGTCCGCAACTCTGAAAGGCAGTTCATGACCCGCATCGCGGTGGTCTACTCATCGGCCACAGGCAACGTTGCCGTCATGGCACATGCACTCGCCGAGGGAGCGCAGGCCGCAGGAGCCCAAGTGCGGGTCCGCAAAGTCGCCGAGACCGCGCCCCCCGAGGCCATCGCCGCCAATCCCAGATGGCAGCAATTCCTCGAGTCGTGCACCGACGAGCAGGCTTCGCTCGACGATCTGGCGTGGGCCGATGGCATTGCCCTAGGAACGCCGACTCGGTTCGGGGGGCCGACCAGTCAGATGAAGTCCTTCCTCGACACCACCGGCGGCCTGTGGTTCTCCAACGCCCTGGTCAACAAGGCCGTCACGTCATTCACCAGCTCATCTACGCAGCACGGTGGCCTGGAGTCGACGATCCTGGCCATCAACAACCACGCCTATCACTGGGGATCGGTCATCGTCCCGCTTGGTTACGGCGATCATCATGTGGCGCGCGTAACCGGCAATCCGTACGGTGCCTCGTGGGTGTCGCGCAGTGGCGCGGCTCCCGATGCAGACTGCTTGGAGGCGTGCCGTATCCAAGGTCGTCGACTCGCCGAGGTTGCCGAACGTCTATCGGAAGGAAAGCCATGAGTGTCACGGTGTTGGTGCTGGGTGGCAGCACGCGACCGGGGTCATCGAGCGAACGTGCAGCGATGATCGCTGCGCAGGGGGCACGCAACGCGGGTGCCCAGACCATCGAGATTCTCAGCCGCGATCTCATCCTGCCGATCTACGACACCGAGGCAACCGATCGCACGCCCGAGGCGCAGCGTCTGGTGGAGGCATTTCGCGCGGCCGACGGAGTCATCGTGGCCAGCCCCGGTTATCACGGAGGCATCAGCGGGATGATCAAGAACGCGCTGGACTACTGCGAGGACCTCGCCAAGGACGAGCATCCGTATCTCGACGGATCAGCGTTCGGTTGTGTCGCCGTGGCCTATGGCTGGCAGGCGACGGTCTCGACCCTCCAACAGCTGCGGATGGTGGCGCATGCACTGCGCGCATGGCCGACGCCGTTGGGAGGATCGATCAACTCGTCGGTGACCTCCCTCAAGGAAGGTCAAGAAGATGAAGGTGCCGTCAGCACCTTGCACACGATCGGCGCGCAGGTGACGATGTTCGCCAAGATGCACGACGCGACTCACTAGAGCGGCACAGCGCCGCATGGGCACTAGCGCGATTACTTCAGAATCTTGCGCAGGTACTTGTCGAGGATTTCGCTGACTTCCTTGGCGCCGCCACCCTTGACCTTCTGCACGGGCACTCCGGTGCCTTCGGCCTGCTGTACGGCCATGCGGTCGGGCAGGAACGGCTTGAGGATCTTGATGCGCTCGACGATGCTGCCAAGTTCGCGGGCGCGGAAGGCGTGCTCCTCAGAGATAGTTCGCACCCGGTTGACGATGACGCCGACCAGCTTGAGCGAGGAGTTCGACTCCGACCGCACCTCGTTGATCTCGGCAACGGAGCGCTCCACGCCCTGCAGTCCGAAGTAGGAGGGGCTGGTCACGATGACTGCTGCGTCCGCCGCCGTCAGAGCCTCGCGGGTCAGGGCACCAAGCGACGGCGGGCAGTCGATGAGTACGAGGTCGTAGCCGTCGACTCCTTGAAGTGCGCGGGCCAGCCGAGTGGTGGCGCCGCTGCCGCGCCACGCATCGAAACGAATGGCATCGGGGGAGGACGGCACGATGTCGACCTCGCCGATGTCGGCGTCCCAGTCGCACACGGAGATCGCTTCGATGAGGGTTGCTGAGGTGGGGTGCTCCAGCACATCCACGACCGAGATCTTGCTCGGGCGGGTGCGTAGGTGGCTGGTGGCGTTGCCTTGGGGGTCGAGGTCGATGACGAGGACAGCCATGCCCTTGACGGCGGCGGCGCCAGCCAATCCCAGGGTGATGGAGGTCTTACCGACCCCGCCCTTATTGGCCATGACGGCAACGGTGCGCATGGGCCGAAGTCTGCCGCACCGTCAGGGCGCAGTGTGCAGGAGCCCGGGAATTGGCGGTCGGGAGCCCGGGAATGAGCGGTCGGGCGGTGCTACGTTGCCAGCCACCCGGTCCGCATGCGCGGGCCGTCGAAGCGGCAGGAGGTCCCATGGCCGATCAGGGCGTGCCCGTAGTTGACCTAACCCGCTGGTTCCGCGGGTCCGAGTCGGACCGCCGGGAGCTGGCCGCTGAAGTCGACCAGATCCTTCAGCGCGTTGGGTTTCTGGTCGTCACGGGCCACGGCGTGCCGACAGCCCTGCCCACCGAGGTCCGAAGCCTGGGCCGGGAGTTCTTCGGGCTGCCCCGGCCGGACAAGGAGGCCATCTCGTCCCGGGTGGGAGGTCGCGGCTGGCTCGGGATCGGTGGTGAGGCCAACGGGCTCTCGGAGGGCACCCGGACTGCCCCCGATCTCAAGGAGTCCTTCATCGTCGGTGCCCAGGGTCCTCGCCGTGACGGTCCCGATGCAGCGTGGTTCCTGCCCAATGTCTGGCCCGCACAGGTCCCTGACCTTGAACCGATCCTGGAGCAGTACCTCGGTCTCATGCGGTCGCTGGCCGACGAGCTGTTGGAGCTGTTCTCCCTCGCAATGGGTGAGCAGGCCGACTTCCTGCGTCAGTTCACGACAGGGCCGAGTTGGTCGTTCCAGATCAATTGGTACCCGTCGATCAAGGTGACAGGTGCTCCATCCGCGAACCAGTACCGCATCGGGCCGCACACAGACTTCGGCACGCTCACGATTTTGGATCGCCAGCCCGGCGATGGCGGCCTACAGATCGACATTGATGGTGAGGGTTGGGTTGACGCGCCGCATGTGCCTGGCGGATTGCTCATCAACACTGGCGACCTCATCGCACGGTGGTCCGGTGAACGTTGGCGGTCCAATCGTCATCGCGTTCTTCCACCGCCTGCAACCGCGCCGGACGAAGAGCTCATGTCACTCGTGTATTTCTTTGAGGCTGATCCCGAAGCTTTGGTGGTGCCGCTGGCACCGCCACGCGGCCGTCGCGCAGATCTTCCGGCGGTTCGGGCCGGCGACTTCGTCCGTCAGCGTTATGACGCCATCACTGTGTCGTAAGGCTTGTTACTCGCGCGTAGTACGCGATGAACCTGTGTCAAATGGGGTCCGTGGGTCACAAGGTCTCGGAGAACAGTGCGACACGAACCAGAAACGTTGAGTTCACTGCTGAGACATGTGCGGTCCTTTACGTTGCGGACATTGAGCGAGTGCTCAGGCCTGACATAGAAGGAGTTCGGATGTCTGCTGACTCAGTTGTCGCGGAAGTCCGCGAGGGCGACTACGGCACCAAAGTGGGTGCTGTTGAGCCAGGCGGTGCAGAGTTCATTCCGCTGAAGGAACGGCATGGGAAGCCGATCGGCCTGTTTGCCACATGGATGTCGCCAAACCTTGAGTTCGCCACCATCTTCCTCGGCGTAATTTCGGTCTGGTATTTCCAGCTCACGATCCCCCAGGCCGTGCTGGCTGCGTTGGTCGGCACCGGTCTTGGTGCGATCTTCCAGGGCATCCTCAGCGCACGCGGCCCCAAGGCAGGCGTTCCGCAGATGATCATTTCGCGGATCTCGTTCGGTTACGTCGGCAACATCCTGCCGGCTGGCCTCAACGCGATCATCGCCGGCGTGGGCTGGTTCGCGGTCAACAGCGTGTCTGGCGCCTTCGCCCTAGCGACGTTGACGCACATGGACGCCAAGCTCGCGCTGCTGATCGTCGTCGTCATCGAGGTCCTGGTGGCGTACTTCGGCCACAACCTGCTGCAGGCATGGGAGCGCATCGCTTTCCCGATCCTCGCGGTGATCTTCGTCCTCGGAATCATCTTCTCCGTTGGCCATGCCGACACCAGCGCAGCGCAGGGCGGCGGCGGCATCGGTGGATTCCTCATCGTCGTAGGCGCCACGTTCGGCTATGCGGCGGGATGGAACCCGTTCGCGTCTGACTACACCCGCTACCTCCCTGCCACCGTGAGCAAGCGGTCGACAGGCCTGTGGGCGGGTCTCGGCGTGTTCGTGTCGTGCTTCGTGCTGCAGGTTGTCGGTGCGCTGTGTGCGACGTACATGAGCATCGACGGCGGAAGCCCCACGTCGGAGTTCACCAAGGTGATGCCCACCGCGATTGCCGACCTTGTGCTCATCGGCATCGTGATCGGCAGTATCAGCGCCAATGCCATCAACCTGTACTCCGGGTCGATGTCATTCCTATCGATGGGCTTCAACGTGGGCGCCAAGGCGCGTCGCGTGATCTCGGTGGTGATCTTCGGCGTTCTCGGCGCGCTCCTGGCCTACTGGGGCCTGGACAACGTGGCCTCGTTCGAGAACTTCCTGCTGGTCATCGCCTACTGGGTGGGTCCGTGGCTGGGTGTCTTCCTCATGGATCAGATCCTCCGGCGCAAGCACAAGGTCGACGGCTTCATGTTCGACAAGAACCACAGCCCGGCCAGCGGCTTCCTGGCGATGCTGATCGGCATGTTCGTGTCGATCTGGCTGTTCTCCAACCAGGTGTTCTATGTCGGCCTGGTGCCGGCAGCGAATTCCTCGTTCGGCGATATTGCGTTTGAGGTGGGCTTCATCGTCTCGGCAGTTCTCTACTTCATCTTCTACAAGCTCACCAACGAGAAGATGGACGAGTCACTGCGGATCCCGGGAGCCTGACCTTGACCGATCGGGAGTTTTACGCCGCCGCCCTTGCTCAGGCCCGTCAGGGTCTCAGTGAGGGCGGCATCCCCATCGGGGCAAGTCTCGTGGTCGACGGCAAGGTGCTTGCGGTCGGACATAACCGCAGGGTGCAGCACGGCAGTTCTATTCACCACGGTGAGACGAACTGCATCGAGAATGCTGGACGCCAGGCGGCGAGCGTCTATGCACGCTCGACTATCTACACCACGTTGTCACCGTGCTACATGTGTGCGGGAACGATCATGCTCTACAAGATTCCCCGCGTCGTCATCGGCGAAAACACGCACTTCCAGGCGAGTGAGGACTGGCTGCGCAGCCACGGGGTGGAGGTCGTCGTACTCGACGATGCCGAGACCAAGGACATGTTCCGCACCTGGATGGATGCCAACCCGTCGCTGTGGAACGAGGACATCGGCGAAGAGGACTAGTCCTCGCGACGTCGGGCCTGTGACCACAGATCGAGCAGGCTGCTGCCGTGCAGCGTGTCGACTACATGCGGGTCGAGGTCGTCGGGCAGCTGCGCGATGTGCGGGATTGCGACCACCCAGCACCCCGACATCCAGGCTGACCGAACGCCGGTGGGTGAGTCCTCCAACGCCAGACAGTCGCGGATCGGCTGGCTCAAACGTTCGGCGGCCATGAGGTATGGCGCCGGGTGCGGCTTGGAGTGGGGGACGACATCACCGGTAACGAGGACGTCGAACGGTGGAGTGCCAAGTTCAGCGGCCATCCGGTCGTGCACCGCGTCGACCAGGTTGACGCTCGACGCCGTCACCAGTGCGGTGGGGAGGTCGAGCTCAAGGCAATCGCGAAGCAGGTCCACCGCTCCGGGGCGCCACACAATGTCGCTCGAACGAAACAGCTGCTCCACCCGAGCCAAAAGGACTCCGCTTACTTCGAGCGAGTCTCGCGAACTTCGTGAGCGCTCCACTAGATAACGCCCGACACGTTCGAGCGGCCCGCCGAGGCAATGCGCCTGATCGTCGTCAGTCCAGGTGAACCCGAGATCAGCGGCTACCGAAATCTCTGCCTCGAACCAGATGGGCTCGGTGTCGAGGAGCGTGCCGTCCATGTCGAACAGAACAGCGCTGGGAAGCGCATCACGCACGCGCATTCCCAACGGGCATCGGATGGCGCGTGTCTGGCGCGAGCAAGCGGACAGCTTCAGCTTCGGCATCATCGGGTTGCTCCTGTGATGCACGCTCAAACTCCACTCGCGCCACGTACGCGCTGACCTCGCTCGCCACGCGCACCGCGTCCCATCCCAGAAGTGGTGCGACCAATCGAGCCACATCGCCGGCAGACTCAGTGCCGCGATGCCGCGTCTCCATAGCGATGCGAGTGCGCCGGGCGAGGATGTCGTCGAGGTGCAGCGCGCCCTCATGGGTCACCGCGTAGACGATCTCGGCATTGAGGTAGCCGGGTGCCCCATGGACAGGTTCGGCGAGGCGGGGATCCATAGTTATCGGATCAAGAACTTCACTGACGAGGCTGCCGTATCGACCCAGCAGTCGGCGCATGCGATCGACCTCGATGCCATAACGGCGTGCCGAGACCTCGGCTTGTGCGAGTAGTGCTTCGTAGTTGTCTGCGCCAATGATGGGCCTGTCCTGTGTCACGCATGGGCCGATCGAGGTTGGCAGGTCAGGCAAGGCGGCATCGATGGCATCTTTGGCCATGACGCGATAGGTCGTGTATTTGCCACCCGCGATGGAGACCAATCCCGGTGCTATGCGTGACACCGCGTGCTCGCGCGAAAGTTTGCTTGTTTGGTCGGACTCGCCCGCGAGCAACGGACGTAGCCCGGCATAGACGCTGACGATGTCCTCGCGCGTGAGTGGCGAAGCTAGAACCGCGTTGACGTGATTGAGCACGTAGTCGATGTCGCTCGAGCTGGCCGCAGGGTGAGCGAGGTCAAGGTGCCAATCGGTGTCGGTTGTGCCGATGAGCCAGAGGTCCTTCCATGGAATGACAAAGAGCACGGACTTTTCGGTGCGCAGGATGAGTCCGGTCTCTGACGAAATTCGCTCCCGCGGAACCGTGATGTGAATGCCTTTGGATGCCCGGACACGGAACGGCACGGCCTCACTGACCATGTCTTGAATGTCGTCGGTCCATACGCCCGTGCAGTTGATGACGACGCGGGAATAGACCCGACACGTGGCACCGGTCTCGGTGTCTCGCAGTTCTGCACCCACCACTCGCTCGGCTCCCGCGGCATCGGTCTCCCGGAGAAGTCGAACGACCTGCGTCGACGTGCGCACTACAGCGCCGTGCTCGACGGCCGTGCGGGCCACCATCATGGTGTGACGCGCGTCGTCAGCCTGACCGTCGCCGTATTGCATCGCTCCCACGAATGCATCGGTCTTCATGCCCGGGACCGCAGCCGATGCCTTGTTGCGCGACAGGTACGTGTGCCGGGGAAGCGACTTCTTTCCACCCAGGGTGTCGTACAAAGTGAGGCCGGCCGCCACATACGGTCGCTCCCATACGCGGTGCTGCAGCGGGTACAGGAAAGTCACCGGATGTACGAGGTGAGGCGCGAGGTGTGTGAGCATGAGTTCGCGCTCGTGCAGCGCCTCTCTCACCAGTCTGAAGTCACGCTGCTCGAGGTAGCGGAGTCCACCGTGAAAGAGCTTGCTCGAACGCGATGATGTCCCACTGGCTAGGTCGCGTGCTTCGACGAGGGCTACCGAAAGGCCGCGTGTGGCCGCATCAAGCGCGGTGCCACATCCGGTGACACCTCCTCCGATGACCAGCACATCGAAGTTTTTGTCAGTGAGCTTGCTCCACGAATCCTCGCGGGCGGCCAGGTCAAGCGGATGACTCATGCCTGAAGTGTAGGCGTGATGCGGAAGACGGGGATTGTGCGTTGCGCGTTGCGCTCATACATGGCAAAGCTCTTCCAGTCCTTGACGAGCAGCGAGTACGCGGCTGTCCGTTCATCTCCGTGAAGTTCGCGGAATGTGACATCCGTGATGTCCTTGCCACGTTCGAGTCGGCCGGTCGGGTTGGCGTTGATGTTGAACACCCATGCGGGAATGCGCTCCTGACCTGCATTGGATCCGGCGATGATCCACGTGTCGCCGTCAGGTGCTCCGAGCAACGCGGTGCGTCGCCATTCGCCGGACTTTCGGCCAATGGTCTGGATCCACACGACCTGTGCACCGCCGGGAAAGTGGGCGCCGAGTCGACCGCCGGACAGGCGGTCTACCGCGTGATGGAAGATTCGTGTGAGGGCGAGAGCGGAACCCCAGAAGCGGTCATAGGCGGGGGATCCCATGGGTTGACCGTATCGGCAGTGGATAACCGTGGATGATGTCCGGACATGAAGCTCACGGGGTTTATTCGCGCGTGCCATCCCGGTCCCACTGTCGTCATGACGGTGCTGATCAGTCTCGTGGGCTGGGGCGTGGGGTGGCACGGAGTCCGGCTCGTTGGCCTAGGAATTGCGGTGTTGCTCGGTCAGTTGTCCGTGGGTTGGAGTAACGATGCGCACGATGCGCGCATGGATATTGCGGCCGGCCGAGAGGCAAAGCCGGTGGTCTCGGGACATGCGTCGGCCCGCGTGCTGTGGCCTTCCGCGTTATGCGCGTTGCTGCTGTCGGTTGCCCTGAGCTGGATCGTGGCCGGATGGGTTGGCGGAAGTTTCCATGTGCTGGCGCTGGCTGCAGCGTGGCTGTACAACCTGCGTCTGTCACGCACGGCTTGGTCGTGGCTGCCGTACGCCGTGGCATTCGCGGCTCTGCCGCCATTCCTTTCGTATGGCGCCGGCAACGGCGCGCCACCCCTGTGGCTGCTGGTGGTCTTCCCCGTGATCGGCGTCAGCGCTCACCTGGCGAATGCACTTCCTGATGTGGAAACTGATCGCAGCGGCGGTCTCGGCGGTACTGCAGTGCATCTGGGCGTTCGACGCACTGTCGTTCTGTGCTGGCTGCTGCTGGCGGTTGCATCGGTGATTCTTGCCGCGGAAGCGGTCACCGGACGGTGGTGGTTCGCTGTTGTCGTGGCAGCCGGGTACGTAGCGGCCGCTCTCTATTCCCGGGTCTCGTCGTCGCGTGCGGCGACCTTCCATGCGCTCATGGGCGCCGTAGCGGTCGATGCCGTGGTTCTCGTCCTCGTTGGGGTGTAATCGCTTCGTGCTGAGTTACTCAGCCTTTGCGCTGTCGGCTGCGCGCTTCATGACGGTGGCTCCCGACGTCAGGACGCGTCGCCAGGGCCAGGTCCCTTCGATCTCGATCTCGAGGCTGAAGCTCAAGAATGTGCGGATCAGCACGATGATGCCCAGCACGATGACGTTGTCGAGCGTAGGTGCGACCGCGACGGTACGGATGAGATCGCCGGCCACCAAGATCTCTAGGCCCAGCAGGATCGACCCGCCGAAGGCCTGTCGCATCAGGCTGTAGGAGCGCTCACCAGACTTCGTGCGCACAAGAATCCGCACGGAAATGAGCGCCGACCACAGCAGACCGGCGATCAGGACGACCGCCGCCACGATCTCGAACGCCTGCGCGATGGTGAGCATCAGGTGGGTGTAGGTCTCCTCGTTCATGGCACAGGTATAGCGGAGTGGGTCACTGCGCTGCGTCGAGGGCTGCCACAAGTTGCTCCGGCGCGTCCACCATCGCTGGGCCATACCAGGTCAGTAGGCGCCCACTCACGAGTGCGGCGGGTGTGCCAGGAAACGCCTCGGGGCCGTCGTCGGCCGTGAACACGTACGGCTCATCGGGCAACACGACGAGGTCATGCGGCGGCAGTTCATTTAGTGCGAGCTTCGGATATCGCTCGGGGTGGTGGGCAAGCACATTGGCGACACCGAGGCGTGCCAGCACGTCTCCTGCATACGTGTCGGACCCCAGGTGCATCCACGGGCGTCGCCAGATCGGGATGACGGCGTGCAATGTGCCACCCGATGATGAGCTGACCTGCGGTGGATTGGCCCACGCGGCATCGGCGCGGTCGAGCCAGTCGGTGTCCTCGGCATCGATCAGGTTCATCAACTCACGCAAACTCTGCAATGCCCCGGCCACCGTGCGGATGTCGGTGACGTGCACCTGCAGCCCGGCCGCGCGAAGAGCCTCGAGGTCGGGCTCGCGGTTCTCCTCCGCGTTGGCGATCACGAGGTCGGGTTGGAGAGCCACGATGGCTGCGACATCTGGATTCTTGGTCCCACCAATGCGGGGCACATCAAGGTCGACCGGGTGCGTGCACCAGTCGGTGGCGGCGATGAGGTGGCCGGGAGCGCTCAGGGCGATGGCTTCCGTGAGCGAAGGCACCAGGCTCACGATCCGCTGCTGCGAGGTCATGGTCATGGAGCGTAGGGGCTCGGCCTGCCGCATAATCTGCCGCACTGCTGACTCAGGAGGGTCTCTCATGTCTCAATCTGCAATCACGATGTATGGCGCCGACTGGTGCGGTGACTGTCGTCGGTCCAAGCGGCTGCTCGACTCACTCGGTGTGGCGTACGACTACATCGATGTTGCGGCGGACGACGCGGGTCGCGACAGGGCAATCGAGATCAGCGGCAAGCAGTCCATCCCGGTGATTTCATTCAGTGACGGCACCTATGTTGTCGAGCCTTCCGACATTGACCTGCGGGCCAAGGTCGAGGCGCTCGGGCTGCTTTAGGGCTACAGCGCCTTTGTTGTAGTGAGCTGAAACTGAAACCCGATGAACTCGGGGGAGTCACCATCGGACTCGAAGCCCACCGCGTACGCCCATGTTCCCACCAGGCTCAGGGTTGGCAGCAGCATGAAGGTGCGGTTCTTGGCCACAGTGGCGGTGACGCCGAGGTCCTGCATGACCCCGGAGCTGTTCGCTCCAGGGAAGCGCACGCGGCGAAGGGTCAGGACGGTGCCGGGCTTGGTCGACGCCGGTGCGACTCCACCGATGGTGAATTCGGTCCCTGCGGGCGCGGTGGAGGTCGACACGTAAGCGGTGCCCGGGGCCCAGGCGATCGTGTTGGGGATCTTGGGGAATCCCAGGGCAGCGAGTTGCCCCGATATCGTCCGCGGATGCTTGTCCGCCGCAGAGGCGAGCGCGGGAGTCGGCCCGACGACACCCGGAATCAGGATTCCTAGGGCGATAGTCGTGGCAGCACAGGCCAGGGGTACCCGGGGAAGGCGCATGGGGCCATGGTGCCTGCCGCGAGCGGGTGACAAGAGGCGACACGCGCAAAGCATGTCTAGAGGTGGACAGTTTGAGCTGTCTATGCCTATACTGCAATCTCGTACAGAGATAGACACGTTTGTTGGGATACCCGCGAGGAGGCGCCATGAATTTCTCGTTCATGCATCGTGCCCGATCGTCAGAATCGCCTGTCCAGCTTCTGACGCGACGGCCTACGAATCACGTGATCGAGTCGGCGTTTGCCACAGGTCTGTGCCGTTTCACCTTGGACTGCTCCTGCGGCGTTCACTTCGACACCCCGTATATAGACGAGGCCCTGCAGTGGCGTGACCTCCATGAAACGTTGGCCCCCCTCGCCGACAAGTTGCCTGCGTGACATCTGACGGTTCGGCCCCACAATCAAAGGATGAGGCGGAACAGGCACTCAAAGCTGCCACCAAGGAGTGGCGCGCCGCCAAGAAGCGCGAGCGCGCGGCCCGAGACGAGCTTGCCGCCGTGGTGCGAAGCACCGTCGCAGGCAAAGTCCTCAGTGAGAACAAGGTGGCCAGCCTCACCGACATCCCACGGATGACGATCAGGAAGATGCTCGGCAAGGGCTGACCTCCCTGGCGGGTCACCTACTATCCGGTCATGCATATGCGGCTGCAGGCAGGTTTGCGATCGGCCGCCGCCGTCGCGATCGTGGCTGCATCAGCATGGATCCCTCTCTTGATCCAGGCGTCTCCAGTTGATGCTGCGACCCACGCGCATGTCACGTTGGGTCGTCACTCCACCATCATCCGAGTCGACGATTCTCAGGATCCCGATCCTGGTGCTGATTCCAGTGCGACGGATGGAAGCGACAGCCCCTCGGATTCGCCGACCGACGCGCCGACGGACGATCCGACCGACGCGCCGACGGACGATCCGACGGACG
>Ga0114959_10001073_pt1 | contig 24873 bp, 25 predicted proteins | sample C_130625_EF_Meta_FD_87317 | JGI IMG/M metagenome (GOLD analysis project Ga0114959, IMG submission 87317) | Freshwater microbial communities from Lake Croche, Canada to study carbon cycling - C_130625_EF_MetaG | ecosystem: Environmental > Aquatic > Freshwater > Lake | place: Lake Croche, Canada... | reverse complement strand
ATAATATGGATAAAATAGGTGCGTTATTTGAGGAATATGTCATAATATTATACTACGATGAATCAAATGACAATACGTTACATATTATAAAAGAACGCCAAAAAATAAATCCAAACATTAAGTTATATGTAAATAAATCGCCTTTATTAGAATATAGAACACATCGTTTAGCATTAGGTAGAAATTTTTGTATTAATACCATTAAATGTAATTATAGCGATTACGAATATTTCATTGTAATGGATTGTGATGATAGATGTAGTTACAATTTGAACCTAAATTTGTTACGCGTATGTTTAAACAGAAATGATTGGGACTCATTATCTTTTGCTCATCCTGCTGGTTATTATGATAGTTGGGCTCTTTCAAAAAGACCATATGTTGCTAGTTGTCATAATTTCAATGACCCTTCATTAGGACAAGCCCTAATAGGTAAATTAATTAAAAAAACACCAAAAAACCAGTTAATTCCATGCTTGTCCGCGTTTAATGGTATTGCTATTTATAGAACCGAAAAATTTATTAATTGTTTGTATGATGGAAGATTCAGATTGGATTATATACCAGAAAAATTACTACTAGAAAATATTAAATTTGCTGGAAAAATCAACTTAAATAAAAACAAAGAAGATTGCGAGCATAGGGCATTTCACTTTGAAGCCATATTTAAAAATAACGCAAGAATTCGTATATGTCCGCAATGTTTATTTATATAAAGGTTCAAAATACTGACTATAATGTTTTTTTTTATGTATTTTATACATATTTCTATATTTTGGTCCAAGTATATTTATGATAAAGTATTTGTTATAATCAATAGAACGATGTAATGTAACATTATTTTCTATAATGTATGTATTTATTACCTTTGTAAAAGCATCAGGACCAGTAACATGTAAAATAGATTGTTTTGTATTTATTATGTATTTATAATCTATTTTTGGGTTATATTTAATTTCTATATTTTCAACTATTTTATTAATCATTGCTAATAAATATGGATGTTTTGGAGCAAACATTAATAACCATTGTTCATAAGTAGGATTATTAGTTCTCCAACGTTCCATATTATTTCTAGGCAAATCTAATACACAGGTATCGTCTTTATTAAGTATTTTAAAAATGGGATAATTAATAAAAGATTTTATATCCAAATATATTCCTCCAAGTATATACAAAACGCAATATCTAAAAAAATCTGCTTTCATAGCTCCATAAACTGGGTTAATTTTTGTATATGCTGTATAAATTCTTTCATCAAAATGTGTTTTTATAAAAACATCACAATCATTGTCATCATAAAATATAAATTCGCACATATGACATATTTTTTTGTTATGATTAATTATAGATACTATTTCTGGAGGTAATTTTGTATTTATAAATGTTTGATGTATTATGCTTGGTATTTTATAACCATTATTAATGGAATATATTTCCTTAGCCAATATATTTTCACTCATTTTATTTATCAATATAAAAATAGTTTAAATTTCTTCCTCAAGTTTATCACTCATAATTTTATATCTCTCATTTTCTAGACTTTGTTCTAGTATGCTCCAAGGCGTGCATGATTGAAGCGCTTCAATTCCTTTGTCGCAAAACAGATTTAGTAACGCTGGACTGAAACCTGCCATCATGGAAGCATTTGACTGACTAGATAAAGTAGGGAACCCACTAGTGCTTCTTAAGTTCCAAAAGAGGATGTGAGGAGGCTTAAAGGGCTTTCCATGAAGACTAACGCCAGCTGCTGCGTACTTCTTCTTCATAACATCATACAGAGCTGCTTTGTCACAATCGTCTCCCTCGTCCATTTGCATGTCAGACAAAATAACAAGAACCATGTCCTGAACGGCTTCAGGTTCCATCTTACTCTGAACAATTGAATCCAAAATCATGTTCAAAGCCTTATGAAAATTTGTATTCATTCCCCAGTCAGCACGTCTTACAGCTCTTACTTGCGAAACAAAGTCGTTGTAACCATCTAAATTTACCCACGTTGGAGTGGCACTAAAAGTCATTACACGCTTCCCCAAAGTGGACTTCTCAGCAATTCGAATACCAAGCGCAATAGCAACGTTCATAGGGTCACCTTCCATTGACCCAGAAACATCAACCATAGCAATCATGTTGCCAAGAGCACCATTCAAAGATGAGCTATCACGCCATTGAGAGTTCAACAAATCAATCTCATCTTGATTGGGACATCTTAATAACTCAACAGCTTGCTGAGTAAAATCTGCCATTCCAACACGTTTTCCCTTCATTTCAATCTCACCATCAGTTGCCTTTTTAATACGTTCTTTAAAATGGTCTGCGCACTGATTTCTATCTTCATTGTCTGGAAATCTGGGTTCGCCATTCTTTTTGATATTTAAAAAGGCCTTCTTTTGCTTGGTGTTTGAAATAGAAGTGACATGGTTGAAGTCAATTTTAGACCATTCTCCTCCACATTGCTTAATTTGAAGTGTGTCAATTTTTTTATTCAACTGAGACAAAATTCTACGATACTGAGTCTTACTCTTTAAAACTGCTTTAGAATACGATGTATCATTCTTGGCTGTTTCAAGATATTCAATAAAGTATTGTGTCGCAAGTGACTGATAAAGCCAACCAAATCTTGACTGCTCTCTTGGTGTCCACTTGGCAGTCAAAGAAATGTCATTTGACCCAGAAGAAAGATTGGTAAAGTCAAGTTTTAATTGACTGTTGGTTAGACTTACAGCATACTGTATCAAGGGGTGCGATACATCTTCACCATAGTCCTTACAGTATTGGCAAAAATACTTGATGTCCTTCCATGACCCATACTGATGTATCGTTTTGTAATCGCCTAAATCAACCAAACATTTAAGCGCAAAAAGTGCCAGTGTTGGGTAAAATTCATACCACGTGTGAATCATCATGTAAGACAAAGTATATTCTCCTTTACCATCTACAATGTCGCGCGTATGTCCAATTATCCGATAGAGAATAGATAGAAGCCCTTTCGCTACTTCTCTTTCAGGAAGACTTGAACTAGTAAGTTGATGCTTTAAGGGCACCAAAATACCTCTTAGCACTCCTGCCAAGATATTAACTCCTGATTCACTAGTTCGTGTTACTTGAAAACTAAACTGTAGAATTCTTTCTCTAATACTATTAGACCATCCATATTCTACATGACCATTTTCTCCAATTTGCTTAGCGGTGTGATTATCGAGTGCTGCTATTAGGTTTGACATTGTTATGATAATATATTACTATTTTACTCTTTATATCGTTTTCTAATAGTTTTTTTGTGACTACTTAAAGAATGTAAGTATATCCTTTTTGTCATGGTATTAGGGTTGGATTTTTTAATTTCATTTGATTTTTCATAAAAAATAAGTATTAAATCATTTAAATCTTGTAGCATATTTATAGATTTCTCAAATGAAATAGCGTCTATATTTTTAATAGGTGTTAAAAAATTTTGGCTCTCTGTGTTAATTAAATAACTTTTAATATCATCCGCATCAAGTGTTATATTATATCTTAAAATTGATAATAATGTATATCTTCTTTCATTATCAAGTGAATGTTTTTTAAGTATTCCAAGAATTTCTTCTCTAGAAATGTAATTTGGTGTTGTCATCAAAAAAGATTCTTGCTTAATTTTTTCTATTACATTGTTTCTGTTTACATATATTAATTGTAAATTTGTATAATATAAATCATCTTTATAAAACTCTTGATACAGTTTATCTATTTTTTCAAAATTGTTTATCCAATCATCATTTAATTTGTCATTTTCATTAAACTCTCTGTATCCAAGTTCCATAATGTATTATAAATTGTTCATATAATACATTAAAATATTTAACTAATATCTCCAATAATTATTAAATTGGTCATCATGTTCATCATTATCATTTTCACTATTTTCTTCATATGTATTTTGCTGATATAATTCATCTAATTTATCAAAATATTCATAGTCATAATTTGGAAATGTAAAAACATTATTATATTGTTCTTCACCCCACATTTCTATATATTCTTCTATTCGATTTTCATGTAATTCTACTAAAGAATCCAAAACATTGTATGCTAATTCTTGTTGCCCAACAACAGGAATAGTTGATTTTCCATAATTGAACCTTGTTTTTCGTGTAACTGGGTCTATAGTAATTTCAACAGTCCCATCAGGCACAATATATTCTTTTGGTTTTGGTTTTTTTAAATTTTCAGTATTCAATTTAGTTATAAATGTTTGTTGTAATTGTGGTTTATCTATTTTTGTATTTATATTCGAAGTATTATTATGGAGCGTTGGAAAATTATCAGTTGATAATGCTTTTTTGTTAGCTTCTTCTTTTTGTTTCGCTTCTATTTTTAATTTTTCTTGATATTCTCTTTCTTTTCGCTCTTTGTATTCTGGAGTATCATAATATCTAGTTCTGTCTCTCTCTCTAAAATTATTACTCATCGTATCATGATAATCATCCTTAAACCTATTTACTTTTTGCTTTACACTTGTTTCATCATCATCTAAAAGTGGCTTTGTCACTCTTTTTTCCTTTTTTTTATTAATATCGGATGGTTCGTTATTTTCTGCTAAAACAGCGAATCTTGAATTAGATTTAAAACTATTATTCATTTATACTAATTAGTGGTTACTTATATGTATATAGATATTGTAGATATATTTAAATAGATATTACATATATTATAAGTAATAAGTAATTAAATACAAAAGTATTTAAAGGTTAAATTAGTAATATAATTATCTCCTTACAGCAAATAATTACAGCTTAGTTGTCCCACAACAAAAATCTCACACTTTATATATAATTATAGGAGGTCGTAAATTAGAATATAACAAATATTCTTACAGATGTTGTATTTATTATATTTTTAGATAAAAAAAATGAATATCTTTTACTGCTTTAAAACAAAGCATATTATAGTGATACAATATGTCTAACAGAACTTGTTTCGTCTTTCGTAAAGTAGTTCAAAATTTTAATAGAGTAGTTTTTCTTAAAAATAAGTCAAATTATGTAAATTCTATAATTAATAATAGAAAACAAAACTACAATAAGATGATTATTAGAAAAAATCATACTTACAAACCACCACTGTCTTTTAACAGTGGAAATAGAGGAGGGAATGAAGGAGGAAACGGAGGTGGAGGTGGAGGAGGAAAAGGTCCTAGCTTCATATTTGCGGCAGCAATAGGAGTATACATTTCACAGAAGCTTACTAACGGAAAAAAAGCTTACTGAAAAAATAAATTTATATTAAAGGAAAATTTATTATAAATATTTATCATTTCTATAAAATTTTTTATATTTTTTTAAATGTCATCAACATCAATCTCTTCGCCATCATAAGCAATCGTTGTGGAATGACCTGATGCTGAGCTTTCTGCTTGCGCATTAACTAAATCCATATATTCGTCAGTTTTTTCATCAGAAAAGCAAATTGCGTTATCAGCATCAGCAGATGAACCACTCATATTAGTATCGTTTGCTATAAAACTCGACCAATTTACACTTGTAACTGTGCTCTTAAGTCTGTCTTTATCGTAATCATTATAAACTTCTAATAAATCACAATTTTCTAACTTTCCAGTGCTACTTTCCTTGCCAGCTTCCCATTCTCTAAGCCCAACAAGAAGCCAAGACCCATTACTAACAAAGTTGTCGCGCTTACCTCGTCCTCTAAATTTACCTCTTATGTGACATAATCTGGTTTTGTCATCAATACAAAGGACATGACACATTGCGCCTCCAAGCATTTTTGTAACCTGAGCATACATTTCAGAATCATCTTGTGAAATTCGCAAGCTATTAGAGGCTTTTGCTGTAACAAATTTACGAGCTTGACCCTTAGTTTTACTTCCTCCAGTTGTGTTCTTGACCATTTTCGATAATAATAATACTGCTTTAATTATTATTATTATTTGTTTCAATTTTTTTTGAAAAAGATAAGTAAAATAAATCAATAAATTAAGCAATTTTATATTAAATCAAATCAGCAATATTATCTGCTACCATAAATGGTTTTTTTACATCATAAATGCTTACTACTTGCAGACTAAAAGAGAATTCGTCTTCAAGCAAATTTACTAAAGCCCCAGCTTGATTTAATAATTTTATAGATATTCTTGAAATATCAACAGGACCATAATATTCTCTCTTTTTATATATAAAATTTGAATTATTATCAAAAACAAAATCAAATGGTGCGCCGTTTAGTGGAACTAATCCTAATACATTTTCGTAAATAATACTATCCTGTAAAATACCATATGTATTTGTTATTGTTTGAGAACCTGTATGGTCATCCAAAGCAAAATATAAATAACTAGAATATCTATTATTAAATGTTCCTTCGCTTGTATATGAATTTAGTCCAGAATAAGTAATATGGCGGTATCCTAATAAATAACCAAGAGACGCAATAAACCTTGAAGGACTGATACCTTCCTTATCATCTACATTATCTATGTTTATACCATAGTAAGGACTACAATTTTGTAGTATAGTATCTTTATCTCTTGTTAATATATTCATTGAAAAAGTGTAGGTTGAGTTTTTAATGGTTGTCCTTCCTGTTGAAGGATTAATAAATACTGAGAACCGATTTAAAGGAAAACTATATGTATTAAAATAATTATTTATTGCTTTTTCTAGTATTACACTCATGGAAGGAATAAAGTTTTCAAAAATCTGAACTAAATTTCCAGAAGCGTCGATTCTACTGTAATTACCATCAGGAATTTTTATTATAGCAACTGCATTTGTTACATCCTCATGTATATATATTTGATTCGTTTTTTTCTCTTCGCTAAACGTTAACATTACATTGGGTATTGTAATTGAAGAGAGAGATATAGAAATTACGTTTTTTAATTTTATAGGCAAATCAAATGTACAATTTGTAGCACTTGTTTTAAAAAAATTTACTCTAGCAGCAGTGTTAAACACATAAATTGATTTATTTCTGTTATGTCTATATGGATTTATATCATCACTTAAAATTGACTGCCTTTCTAATGCTGGATGAGAGGCTAATGGATTAATTATTTTACCTACATTATTTTCTTTTTTAAATTTGCGTGCTTTTTTAATTTCTATTTCATTTTGAATTTCATTATAAGTATCAATTAAAACGGTTTTTGCTTCTTTTATAAAATCAATTATATCTACTTTAAAATTATGCTTATTATCTGATGAATTATCTGTATAAACTAATCCATTAACCATTTCATTTACCTTTCTCTCTATATCATCTAGACTAAACCCTTCCTTTAATTTAAAAAAATTTAATAAATCCTCGAAACTGTAATTATTAATATCAAAATCAAAATTTGAGTTCATTATAATATAATTATTTAAAAATATGGTTATTATTCGCAATTAGTTTTTAATTAGTATTCTATTTTATTTAATTCTAATAAAAACTCTTCATCTAAAGCTATTATGCTATTTTTATTATATTCTTTATAAAAGGATACCCATGTCCTCGTGGTTTCAATCGGTTGAATATTTTTGTCTTGAACTTCGCTTTTTTGTTCATCAGGTTCATAATTAAAATAATTATAAAATTCCTCTTCAAGCGATTCATTTTTAAATAAGACCGTTTTTTTTTCTTCATCGATAAAACCGTTATATTTTTGTATTCTCTCTTTCCATAGTGGAGAGAAAGACGCATGATATAACCAATTAAAATAGTAAGCGGTTTTAATGTCAGTATTATCTCTCTTTAACTTAAATAATGAAAGATAATTATATTTATCGATTGGATACAAAGCAGCTACTGGCAATATTTTATATGCGGACAATGTGGGCATTCTAATATCATTTTCTTTTTCTTGTAAATTTACTTCAATCGTTTCATACATAACTACATCTTCTGGTTCAACAATTACGTTAGTATTTTTACCTATGATTTTTTTTCCTTTTAAATATAAACCATATAAATGTATCAAATTTGCTAACAGAATAAGTCTTTTATGAGTCGTATCACTTAGTAAAATTTTATTATACTCATCCATAATATCTTTATAATCAATATTTAATCCATTTTCTGTAAAGAATAAAGTAATTACTGTTAGTGTGTTTAACAAGTGTTCTTGTTTGACATCATCTAAAATAAATGATGCTAACATCATATAATCACGCGCTTCTAATAATATTTTTAGCTCCTTTACAGCAAATGTAAAGTCACAACTTGTAGTGTAATCATTCATATATTCTTTATCAAAGTCAAAACTTTTTACAAATATTCTCATAAAGAATATATCCAATGTAAATTGCCTAACTATAAAATTATTTATTATCATAGCAACATTATTTTTTTCTTTTTCTGTATTTTTTGACAAACCACATTTTAATTTTTTAATCAAATATTTATAAAATTTTGGGTTAATAACATAATAAAAATCATAATAAATACTCCAAAATAGTTCACATAATTCTTTTTTAAATCCTGAATAATATAATTCATAAGCCCAAAATTGTGCTTCTTCACGATTTTTATTTAAAATAGAAGTAATCAAACTAATTTTTACCTCATCTTTTTCATATAAATATCGTGTAAATTGTAATTCATTAGTCATAGTAACGTTTTTATTATTATCTAATATTTTTTCCTTTGATTGGCAAATTCCCATTAGTTTGAGTTAGTATTATCTTATTTATTTTTACTATAAATAAAGCAATTAAACTCAATTTTTTATTTTAAGTTTTAGAAATATCTTGCGTTTCATTTTAAATTGTTAAATTTGTTTTTTATCTTAAAGTAATATATAAATGAAAGGCGGTAGAAAACCTAGTGAATGGAACATGTTTGTCAAAAAAGTATTTGAAGAGGGTCGTGAAAAAGACCCTGAATATGAATTCAAAGAAGCATTGAAAGACGCAAGTAAGCGTAAAAGTGAAATGTCTTCCGATTCCAGTTCCGTTTCTAGTATGGGAACAAAAAGTAAAAAATCATCCAAAATGACAAAGAAAGGAGGTAAAAGAGGTAAAAAGGCTTCAAAAGGAACCCGCAGGCGCAAACATTAAATTACATAATAAAATAATTAAATTATACAAATTATTTTATTATTTTGATAGATTTTCAAATAAAATTTTCATTTTTTCTAATGGAATTTCATTAACAAAGGACCAATCTGATAAATCATCATATAGTTTGGTATATGAATTCATTGTTTCTTGTAACTTTTCTCTCTTTGAATAATCTGGATGAATATTTTTAGTAAGTCCAATTAAAAAATTGCTTATAAACGTTCCTTTAAGAGAGAAAATCCTAGAAATGTTGCCAATAATATGTAAATATAACACACACAGACTGTAGTTATCCCAAGTATCATGTTGGTTCATTATATCGCTTATTATGGTGGATTTAGGCTTATCTATATATTTTTTTAAAGAATTACAACACTCTTTTTTAAATGTTTCGTTGTATTGTTGAGAGAAAAGTGATAAAACACTTAAGTTTTTGACATAACCTTCACATATATCTTCTATTAATTCATAATTTATGGTATCTAGTTCATTATGTATTAAATAAAATAATACGTTGACTTCAAGTGGTTTATACGTATAATCTATAGTATTTTTAATTATATTTGTAATATATTTATCACTTAATTTTGAAATTTGTAAGCTATTTTTAAAATTATGTAACATTGGTTTCTCTCCACAGTCAAAATTTAAAACAATATTTTCATTAGATAAATTAAAAAAACATATGTTATTGTTATTTAATGCTATTAAACTTGATAATAAATAAGAAAATGTTTCTAAAACATGAAAAATAACCATTTTAGGTGTTTTTAAATTAAATATAAAATCATCAAATCTAATACATTTTATTTTTTTATATTGAAATAATAAATATTTTTCATTATTCTTTGTAATATTATCAAGTTTTTGTAATATTTTTTCACTTAATTGGCCTATCTTCACAAAATCATAATCATGTAAAACTATGTAATTGTTTGAATAATAAGGTATTTTTTTAATTTTTTCACAAATATTTACTTCATTAATCGAAAAAAAATTATGAGTTATTATTTTTGATATTGTGTTTTTATTATATATAACATCTTCATCGTGTTTTGAAGAAAAATGAGTATTTATTCCATTTATGTGAATATTTGTATTCATTTATGTTTAATCTTTTCTTCCCTTTATTATTTTTACTTACTAATTAATAAGAAATAACGGTTTTTGTATGTTTTCTTAATTTTATTTTTAATTTCCTCTGAATCAGATAAACCATTTTTACATAACTGATTTACCTCTTCTTTCAATAATTCAATATTTGTCTTACAAAAATCATCGAAACCATCCGAAGGTTTATAATTATCGTTATTAATATTACTTCTAATGTGATTATCCATTGCTTCGAGCAGTTCCTTCTGTGTGCCTTTATAGGAACGGCGTTTTTGGGGTTCCTTTTTTTCAGTGCTTTTTTTTCTAAAATAATATCGTGCGCTTTTATACATTTTATCCAAAATGTCACCATCATATCCTAACATATCATGCCTCCGTGATTCGTAATCTATTATTTCATTGTTTTCTTCAACCCACTTTAACCAAGCTTCTTTAAAATCCTTTCTATGGTCATATTGATGAATTTTCGAAAAATTATGTAATTCACATGTAAATTCTGTCGTAAATTTGAAGCGAAATATATTTACATTAATCTCATTTGTATTATTATTATTTTTATCATCATCGCCTTTATCTTTTGATGTATCGTGAGGTCTATCATACGTATGATAGCTTGTTCTACTATTATAAGTACTGTTATTAACAATATCAATAACAGTATCACTTTTTGTGGCGTCATTTGCTGACTCAACTGTTGATGTAACATTCTGCATTTTAATTTTAAATATATGAACTGATAACTATATATTTTTTACTTTTTAAAGTATTTTATTTCAATTTTATTTTTAATAATAAAAAATTGATACATAAATATATAACAATTATATAGAACAGCAATACTATGGACACATTATTTGATGATAATGAAAATAACGATGATAATATTCGTTCTCCTGACGAAGTAAAGAGAGAACAACTAATAGAAGATACAAGGTGTGATTTTCAAAAACAAATGGATGAAGCATTGTATTTGAGTTTTCAAGAACAACAAAAAATAAATAATGAATACGAAGAAAGTATTATAAAATTATATCAAGAAGAAACATGTAATCGTAGAAATAAATTTAGACAGTTGTTATTAGATATGAATAAATTATCTGTATTTGATAAAGAAGTTAAAGAAATTTATGAGATTATAGAGCCAATTATAGACGCTTATTGCGAACAACAAATAGAAGTTGTTGAATTAGATGAATTAACATACGAAAGAATAATTAAAATTGTCTCGAGTATTCGAACAAATAAAAATAATATTGAGCTTTTAAAAACTATTATTACACCTTTTCTCATTTAAAATGCTCATTATAAACACTAAAAAATAAGAAAAAATATAAATAAATTTGGATGATTTAACATTTTTAAACATAATTCTTCGTGTAACAGTTTACATATTTTCTCATTTCCTAATGAACTTGTGAAAACGATGGGTTTTACTTTTTTTACCTTTTCTTTTTGTACCTCTTCTTTTTTTACTAAACCCACCACTAACATTTACTTTATTTACTTCTTTAGATTCGTCGTAATCTTGGTTTAATATTTCTTTTTCTTCTTCATATAAATTTTCTGCAGGAAATTTTCCTGTTTTAATATTTTCTCTTGTAATTCCTTCTAATGTTCCAATCTTTTTTTTATTTAAAAGTAGTTGCATTTTTTCTAAAATCTCATAAAACTCACTACTTTTATTTATAGAATTGTTTATAGATATTATAGCATTATTTAAATCATTTTTTAATCCGTTAAGTTCATTTACTTTACTTTCCATTGCGTTCGAAAGTTTATCATACATTTGTCTTGACTTGGCTGGTGTTAATACTTTAGCACTATCATATAAGTTGTTCAATGTTTGTAATGATGTATCTAATGACTTTTCCAATTTTATTGATTGTGATAAAATTTGTGCAGGTATGTTAATATTATTAGACATATACTATATATTAATATAAAAATACCGATAAATAATTGGTATTTGAAGAAACGCAGTGCCTTGTGAATTTATGTAGAAAAGTTTAAATCTTCAAGGGTGTAAATAAATATTCAGTATATAGCAACTATTACATAATTCAAGCATTAAATTTTATTATCTTTATTTGATTATTATCATTCTCATCATATTTTTCTTCAGACAATTCATTAACTTCTACATTTACATACTGATAATTTACAAAAGGGTTTTCTTGATACCCGATTGGTTCTGCTATGGGTATAGCCTCAGCAATTACAAGAGGCACATATACTTCTTGATTAGTCGTATTCGCTTCTTGATAAGTAGTTAAAGCTTCATAAAAATCCTTAACTTTTTTATTAATCCGAATTCTTTTTGCATCAAATGAAGTTAAATATAAACCATCTAAGGTCTTAACTCTTGAAAGCGCCACATATGTTTGTCCGCATTCAAATATTCCACTTCCAACATCAATTTCTGCGGTATCTAATGTAGCACCTTGGGACTTATGAATAGTCAATGCCCAGGCTAATATTAGTGGAATTTGTGAAACTCCTACTCCTGGTATTTTATCACTTGCCCATACATTTCGAGCCATGACCATTTCAACGCCATTATTGTATTTTACACGAGGACAACCAGTAAAATCACAATATGCCGTAATAATTCCTTGGCTTCCATTACAAATAAGGGTATCGCCTTCAGCTGATTTTATATTTACTACACACATAACCTGAGCTCCAATTTTAGCTTTTATCAATTTATCACAAATTAAATTACCTGCTAAAAAATCCAACTCTGTTTGAATTTCACTATCTGTGTATTTATTTCTAATTTCTCTTTCTGTTCTAGTCATTTCCAAATCTTTCAGATATTTCATAGCATATTCTTTTTCAGTCGTTTTTAGTGATAACATTTTATTATTGTTTATTTGTTCTACTTTGTTACGTGTAGGATACAATTTTGTTGGCTCTACTACTAAATTTTCAGCATATGGTCTTCCCACATATTGTTGAAGCAAATCATTTGACTTACGTTTAATTTTTCCCTCACGTATTTGGTTTAAAATATTCGAATATATCTCATCTGTTTGACGAAATATTTTTATCAACTGAATTTGACATTCGCGATGAAACACAGAATTCCAATCATCACTTTCAAAACAAAATCGCTGAGTATCTAATTCATCTCTATCACCCACTGGAGGCAATTGATAAAAATCACCTGAAAATATCAACTGAATCCCACCAAAGGGTTTATTATTGTTTCTAACTGCCTTACCTATAGCGTTTAAAGTATCAAATAACTTTAATGAAAGCATACTTATTTCATCAACTACTAATATGTCAGTGTCTTTCCATGTTCCCTTAGCAAATTTGTTCTTTTTTATTTTAGTTACTAGCTGCTCTATGGTTCCATTACCTAATCCAATTCCTGCCCATGAATGTAGGGTTTTAGCTTTACAATTTAGCAAAACCGCCGCACAACCTGTAAGAGCAGTAACATGAATATTTTTAAATCCACGAGTTGCGTGTTCATTTATTTTTTTTATTAGTGCTGATTTGCCAGCGCCACCAGGTCCTGTAATAAATATGTTATGACCTTGAACATATTTATCAAATGCTATTTGTTGTTCTTTTGAAAGTTCCATTATATTGTTTTATGTTTTTGTATTTAATATGATTTAATTAATCAATTTTATTTAATGGGTATATAATGTCTTAAATAAATTCACAATATATAATATAATATAATATAATGCCATTTGATTTGAATATTGAGAACTACAATAGAAAAGAATTAATTGAAATGTTTGATTTACCTCCTAATTTTGATAGAAATATAGTTGAAATTAAAGAAAGTAAATTAAAAGATAGTATAATTAACAACAAAGAAATAAATAAAGAAACACAGATACAAACTATGAATTTTCTAGTTAAAGCTAAAAATATTATATTAAATAGTCAAAGCAATAATGATACACATAATAAGAATACACTTAAAGAAACACATGATTATAATTATGAAGTTAAATCATCTAAAATAGAAGACTCTAACGAACATATGGTTCAAATTAGAAGCGATATACCTTACACAAATTCATACCCTAGCGAATTTTATTCAGGTATAATAAATCCAATTAAAAAAAGGACGATTAAAAAGGTTTTAAATATCGATACTAGATTTAGAGATAATTATTATAGTAGTTCATCATCAAATTTTAATATAACATTACCTATTAACTTTACGAATGTTTTACAAATGCAATTAAATGCTATTGAATTACCAACAACTGTGTACACTATATCAAAACAATATGGTAATAACTTTTTCACAATAATAGTTGACGGGAATCAACAAGTCGTAACTATACCAGATGGTAATTATGACCGCACAACAATTATGAATGCTATTAATAATGAACTCACCAATTTAGGTGGTAGTATTGCGAGCATTTCATTTACTTGTAACTATACAGTTAGCACAACTGGTGTTACAGGTAGTGGTCAAACATTGGTTGGATTTAATATTAATCCAATACCAATAGGTAGCACATTAGAGTTAAATTTTCAATTCGATAGATTTGGTGTTGATGACCGTAATACACCTCTGCCACTTAAATTAGGTTGGATACTTGGATTCAGAAATGGTAACTATATTAATAATCTTAATTATGTATCTGAAGGTATAGTTGACCTGACAGGACCAAAATATTGTTATTTAGTTGTGGATGACTATAATAATAATGTTGTTAATAGTTTTTATAGCGCTTTTAATTCATCACTGTTAAATAAAAATATATTGGCTCGTGTAGCAATGCTAGGAACTTCACAATTAAGTATATTAGACCAAAATAACTTAAGTAACATAACAGTACCAAGAGAATATTTTGGACCGATTAATATACAAAATATAAACATTCAACTATTAGATGAATACGGGAGAATACTAGATTTAAACAATATGGATTATAGTTTTTGTTTAACGCTAACAACTGTGTATGATATTTAGTTTAATTTATAATTCTCCAGTAATTCTGTATTTCAGCCAAGAAACGGGCTGTTTTTTTGTTCCTCCGTCATATTTAACCGCATATCTCTCTTTAAGTAACCATTCATTTAGGTGTAGTTCTCCTAAATATACATCAGCTAATATCCTACCATATTTTTCACTTTGAATATTTTTAAGTGTAACATATTTATTAAGTATTAAAACCGCCAAAGCATCTCTTGCTTGTTTTGCTGCGGTTTTTTCGTCTTCACTTTTTCCTTTAATCTCAGGAGTATCTATTCCATTAAGTCTAACAGATAATCTATACAAAGGAGAATCATTGAAAGGTAACTTAGAAGCAATAGTTATGGTGTCGCCGTCATAAACCTTTATTACACGACCACCTTCAATCGGAAATGTAAATTCAATGGTATCTTCCCATTTTATGTCCGTTCCATCAATCATATATTTTTTGTTTATTATATTTTGTTTTCTGTCGCTAAATATACAAAAACACCTTTTAAACATAATTACTAATTTTATTTAATCAATAAACTTAATTTATTAATTCACTTTTATTATTTAATAATATTTTTATAAAATATATGGCACATTCATTTAAAACCAATTCAGGGAAAAATACATTTGGTGTCTTTAACGAGCCACAAGATGCAGGTCAATATACACAAAATAAAAAAGCAAAAGCTACTTTTTGTAACCCGTCCACATGTGTTCCTCGTCTTCCTGTTAATACACAAAACAATAAATTATTATTAAACAACGCAAACTATCTAAAATATAAAAGTTGCTCTGATTTTAATAAATCAAATTTAGATGTTAATTTAATAAGTAGTTTAGATTTATCTGGTGTTCCCGTTATTCAGCTATTAAATGAACCATATACTTCCCCAACAGATATAGACCCTACAGTCAGCGCATATGAAACATATCAAATTGACCCATGTGGAAATTTATTTGGAAATACAACATGTGGTATTTATAATTATCTCAATTATCTTGTCTATAACCCACCTCCAAATATTAATAATAATGTAATTAGAACTCCATACACAGTGACTGGTTCATATAATGTATCACAAAACCCGAATTTTAATACTATCATAACATTTACAGGAAATGGAAACATAAAATTTAATGAATCGCTTAGTATTAATATGATTATTGTCGGAGGAGGTGGTGGAGGTGGAACTAGTCTAACAAATAGTTCATATTTTTCTGGGTCAGGTGGAGGTGGAGGCGGGGGTGTAATATATGTCCCTAATTATTCTAATATACCAAATAACGTTTATACTATTACCATTGGAGCTGGAGGAATCTGCGGAGCAGCTAGCGGTGGTTCTTTTCCAACAGCACAAAATGGAACAAATGGTGCTTCATCTAAAATTACACTATCTGGTACGGATATATACACCGCAATAGGCGGTTCTGGCGGTCTGTCAGGTAATGCTATTACTAATAATGTTGGAGGTCGTGGTGGAACTAGTGGTTCTGGCGGTCCTGGAGGTCAAGGTGGAACAAATGTTTTAAATGGGACTCCTGGAACAAATGGTGGTGGAGGCGGAGGTCCTTTTGAGGGTGGATATGGAGGTAACGGAGGGGCATCTACTGTTTATGTTCCTATTTATGGTAACTATTATGGCGGTGGTGGAGGTGGTGCTGGTGGTCCTGGCCTTTCTGGTACTGGTGCTGGTGGTGGAGGTAACGGTAGTCCTGGTAACGCAAATGCTGAAAATGCTGTCACAAATTCAGGTGGAGGTGGAGGCGGTGGCACTTTTAATTTTCAGTCAGCCGCATATCTAGGAGGTAATGGCGGTTCTGGAGTAGTAATTTTATTTTTTAACGTTTAAAAATTTGAATATGTATAATAAAAGTATATAAATAATATTTAAAATATACTTTTACAATTAAATGTAATGGAAAATACATTGATAAATGGTAATCGTTACACATTTTATAAAAAAAATTTGGATATAGCAAAGATATCTATATTTAGAGCAAATTTAATAAAAGTTTATACATATAACACGAATGAAAAATCAATATACTTAAATTGTATTGACACTGAAAAGTCAAAAAATACAAAATTTATGTTTCCACTTTATTTATTAATTAAAGTAACAAATTTAGAAAGCATTCTTAATAACAAATCAAATATGCCAAGAGATATTTTACGAATCATTGACAGTTATCTATAAATTATATTGTTATTTTTTAATTTACACCTTTTAACATTTCAAACGCCGTTTTAATATAAAATTGAATTAAATATATATTATTTAATGATATTACTAAATAATATAATAATGGATACTATTGATTTTTTTGGGTATGTCTATTGTATATATTTTCCGAATGGAAAAAAATATATAGGTCAAACAACACGAGATATATCAAATAGATTATATGAGCATATTAATTCTAGTAAAAATGGTTCAACATTATTAGTTCATAAATCTATCCGTAAATATGGAGAAAATCATATTATTTGTGAAGAAATTGACACCGCATTAAATATAGATGAATTAAATAAATTAGAAAAACATTATATCCAAGAACTAAATACTTATTATGAAAACAAAGAAGGATATAATATGACTTTAGGTGGTGATAATTTGGTTGGTTACATTTTTACAGAACAAGATAAAATAAAAATGTCAAGTGCAAGAAAGAAATATTTTAGTAATCAAGAAAATAGGGAAAAACAATCTGTACGACGAAAACAGTATTATGAAAAATATCCAGAAGAAAAAGAAAAAATGTCAAACATAAAAAAAGACTTTTATAAAAATCATCCAGAAGCACGTGAAGAACATTCAAAAACGATGATTGAATATTATGAAGAACATCCAGAAGCAAGAGAGAAAATGTCAAAAATAAAAAAAGAGTATCATCAAGAACATCCAGAGGCAGGTGAAACACATTCAAAAACGATGATTGAATATTATGAAGAACATCCAGAAGCAAGAGAGAAAATGTCAAAAATAAAAAAAGAGTATCATCAAGAACATCCAGAAGCGGGTGAAACTCATTCAAAAACGATGATTGAATATTTTAGTAATCAAGAAAATAGAGAAAAACACTCTACAATACGAAAAAAATATTTGGAGAATCCAGAAAATAGACTTAAAATATCTGTAAAAGCGAAAGAATATTACGCAAATAATCCAGAAGCAATTGAAGAAAACCGAAAAAGACAAAAAGAAGTATATGAAAAAAATCCAGAAAAAAAAGAAGCAATGTCAAAAATTAAAAAAGAATTACATAAAAATAATCCAGAATTAGGAAAAAAACACTCTGAAAAAATGAGATTAAGGTCTTCTGGAAAAGTATTCAATGGATTTAATAAAGAAGGGGAATTAATTGGAGAATGGAATTATGTTCCAGATTGTAAAAAAGAATTATTTCCAGATAAAACAAATTGTGATATATGTGGTGTATTGTCTGGAAGGAAAAAAACTTGTTATGGATACACATTCGTATATAAATAAAATCGGCGTTTGAAATGTAAACAGGTCTAATTCTTCAATGGTGTAAAATTGTTTAACTTATATTAAGAAAAATATTATATAAGTCAAAATTGATGTTATGATTGTTCTTGAATATATCTGGAACAAACCTTTGTTTTTTAAACAAATATTAGTAGATTTTTCAATGTAATTTTTATCCAAACTACAATATAATTCTTTCTGATAATCTTGATAAGATTGATTTTTAATACCATGTATTTCTCTCATTTTTTCATGATTGTTGGGAAAAACAAAATTAGCATTTTCAATATCAATATATAATCCCCAATCATTACCAAACTCCATGCTAAAGTCGCTAGCAAATTTATTATCCATCCTGTTAAACATTAAGCTTTATTGTTATATTATATTCATATAATTCTTTATGCAAATATAATTCATTTTTTTAATTAATTCTAAAAATTTAACGCTTAGCTCCCATTCTTAAAAGCATTTTATTTGCTTTTTTTGAAATACTTCTGTATTTTCTACCTTTTGAGCTGTATTGACGGGCTCTAATATAAGCAGAATATACTCCTTTGGAACTAACTTTACACGTATTTTTTTTACAAATAGGGAAAGATTTATTTTTTCCTAAAAAACATTTTCGCCCACAGTGTTTTAACATAACAGTTTTTTGATGATAACCTGGTTTTTCATTTTTCCATCCTTTGGTAGCAACACCACGGCCTTTATTTTTACGAGTGAAACTCATTACTATTATATTAAATTTTATTTTTATTTTTTTATTTTTCAAAAAATAAATAATAAATAAAAATAAATATTATGGAAGGCGTTGAAAATATTATTGAAAATAATCGTATTATAATTGATAATAGCGATTCATTTGAAAAAATACACATAGAATATTTAGAAGATGACTTTGGAAACAATGACTTATTAAATGAACAAAAATTAGAGAGTTTTTTTGATAATCATGAACAATCATATGAGTTATTGAATAAAAATAGTAACAATAATGAATCTAATACACCAATACACAAAAATTACACTTTGCCTAATGAAGTAAGTAAATTTGATAACTTAAAACTATCTAGCTTTACAGAGTCATTTAATACAACTACACCCTTTAATTTAAATAATATGGCTCTTGATGATGATGAAATTTCACATGAAAGCATTTATGATGACATATCTAGTAATTTAATTCATAATAATTATAATAAAATAGATGCTTCTGGAAATGTTACGCAAAAAATAGATAATGAGATATTTACTTACAAAAAATATACATACAAAGAAGTTGAAGAAATTATATATAAAAATTATTTCGAGGAAAATCAAAAGTATTCGAGTGCTTTAGATATAGTGGCTACTTATTTAAGAGGCCAAAAACTTATTTATATGGAATCAAAATGTTATTGTGAGTCAAATTTAAATAAATTAATGTTACCGTCTATATTTTTGTCTACATCAGCTACTGTATTATCGGCAATAACCAAAGATTATTTTTGGGGAACATGGCTAATATCTTTTATAAATGGAACAATAGCTTTTTTATTAGCTATAGTAAATTTTTTAAAGTTAGATGCTACTTCTGAAGCACATAAAATATCAGCACACCAATATGATAAATTACAAACTTCAGTTGAATTTTTATCAGGAACTACTTTGTTATTTAATAAAGATGGAGCAACTATTCAAAAAAGATTGGGTGATATTGAAACAAAAATAAGTGACATTAAAGAGACAAATCAATTTATTATTCCGAAACAAATTAGAACTAGATATCCAATTATTTATAATACCAATGTATTTTTAATAATCAAAAAAATTGAAGACATTAAAAAACGTAAAATAAATAATATAACAGACATTAAAAATCAGAAAAATTATTTAGTTGCTGTTTCAAAATTGAAAAAAAATAAAAATAAAAATAGTTCTATAAGAAGTTTACAATTAGAAATTGACAAACTTAAAAACATTTGTAGAACAGAAATAAATAATTTATTGGTTTTAAAGTCAGCATTTTCAATTATTGATGAAATGTTTATTAAAGAAATGGAAAACGCAGAAAAAATTAAAAATTTGAGATTTAGAAGATGGTTTTTATGTGGATTTGGAATGAAAGACATAATTATTGACCCAAGAAAATTGAGCACATTTGTTGAGGATGTTATGGACCCATATGGAAGACAAGATAAGGTTAAAAAAGAAGAAACAATAGAGAAAAATAATCTAAAAAAACAAGATGAAAAAGAAAATCATAAAAATAAAGAAGATATTAAATTTAAACTATTATGGTCTGAAGTTACTAAAACGAATTCCCAACTAAAACATAATTTATCATTAACTGAACAAATATATGATAAACTTGAAAAAGGTAACATGTTACATAATAACGAAATATATCATAATGAAATTGTTAATAAGGAAATAGATAATAATGAAATAGTTAATAATGAAATAGTTAATAACCAAAAAGACCATATTAACAATTTTATTAAAATATTTAGTAGTGATAAAAAAGATAGCTTTGCGCGTATTGAAAATAGTAATAAATTTAAAAAAAATAGGCAAAATACTAAATATTATGATGCGGAAGAAACAAGAAGTATTAATAATTATAGTTCTGATTCAGAGAATTCTTTAATAGACTTAGATGTAGTATGTAAGCCTAACAAGTAAGAGACTATTTTATATGATATACATTTATATAATAAATATAAATATATAATTTTCCGACTTGCTGGAATCGAACCAGCTACCCTTTGATATCAAACCCAAAATAATTGGGGTTTTAACCACTACAGTCAAATGCTCTGCCAAATGAGCTAAAGTCGGGATATCACAGTAAGCATAAAATCAAGATATTGTAAATAATTAGCTTACCAATATAAATACTTATATTGTCTTTAAGTATGTTTTATAATAATTATTAATTGAAATTCATCATGCGCAATTTATTTTTACTCGCTTTAATATTATTTACATTTTCAAAAAACATTTTTGTTGATTTTATTTGAGCAACTCTGTTTTTTTCTTGAATACGTTTTATGCGATTTTCTAACACAATCTGTCTATACTCTTCAATTGTTTTTGGCACTATTGGTTCTGGAATTGATGTTTTATTTGGGTCGTTATAATCTTTAAAATATTTATTGTAAATATAACTATGTTTAACAGCTGGTTCTACTTGGCTGTTGTTACGTTGATGTTGAACTTTATATTTTACTTCACTGTATGGGTGTTCTATTTTATCTTGATACATTTCTTGTGACTGTATTGGGGTCATGTATTGTAACACTCCATTCTTATTTACAACCAAGTTCATATTTGATAAAATATCGTCAAAACTAACCTTTTTCTTTTTGGAATTATCAACTTTTGGTGTTTCCCAATATTTTTCTATATTTTGGTCATTCATTGAGTTATATTTATTAACATCAAAATTATCATCATTACCTAAATAATCTGGTTCATTAAAGTTAAACTCCATATTTATATATTTATATTAAAAACATATTATTTTACATATTAAAAAATAATATGTTTTTAATATAAATATGCTTAGCACATATATTAAAAATAGAGGAACAAGCAAAACAATTTTTCATAATAATAATCATAATCATGTTAAACAGCTTAATTGGGATTCAGATTATGATGGGAATGTTGCCAATATTTCGGTAGATTTAAATAAAGATGGTAAACACCAACATTATGATTTATCACTTGATAACCAGGATTTAGCTAACATTTTAAATGTTCCTAGTATTAATTTATCTCTTGAAAACAGATTAAAAAATGATTTTTTTAAATCTTCATTTACACACGACCCAAGTGTTTATCAAATTGAATCGCCATATACACATAATCAACTCTTAACACCTTTATATCAAGAATCATATCAAAATAAAGATATAACATCTATTCTTCCACAAGAAATAAATAAATCTGTTAATCCTATGTACACTCATATATCTAGTCCATTACCAAATGAAGAATTAATTGTCCCTTTAACGATAAATGATAACAAAATAGGTAAATATACTTTTACACCTAAAAGAAGACATAAAAAGACAAAAACACATAAAACACATAGAGTTTATAAAAAAATTAAATCACATAAACTCTCTAACCGCAAAAGAAAATCTAAAATCAACAAATCATTTTCATTGTTTTAATTTATTTTTTGGTTTAACTGTAATTAATTTATATATTTTATTTTTTCTCTATAAATCGACATGTATATGGTATATCATATGTTTTTGCACACCAATAACTAAACCCACTTCCATGACTGTATGACGAAAAACTAAAAATATTTTTAGCATATGAAAACAAATAAAAATCCACCATAGTGTTTTTTACTGATTCTTTTTCTAAATTAACACCTTCACCAAAATGGGTAATTTTATTTAATAATATATTAAGTTTGGGAAATATGTTTTTAAGTATAAGTTTAACATTGTTGTCGTCTGCGATTAGAATATATTTGTCATACGAATTAACATATTTTGTTATTTCTGCTATTAATCTCTGTAAATAACTTTTATCAAATGAAGTATCGTTATTAATTAAATGGATATCTCCTGACCTAACATGAATTACAGAATAATCATTTGGTTTTAAATCTAAATAGTGAAAAGTTTCATTAATGATTATTTTTAATTCATCGGTTGGTTCCAATATTTTTCTCATATGTTCCTTATTTTTTTCGGTTACTTCTATAGGAACACAATTAGAATAAATGAAAACATTTGAATTATAAATAGGTGATATACTTACAATATAATTTATAAAACTAGCATATATATTTTTACCGTATGTTGTAGGGTCCAATATAAATCCATCTTTTATGTTACACTGTATAATGTTATTATTTTTAAACAATTCAATGTTCATTAAAACATGTTCAATAGTATTAAAATTATTCAAGTATTCTTTATTCTTCAAATAATTTATGATAGGATTATTAAATATTATTTTTGCTTCAAGGTTATGTTTATCACAAAAATCTAAAATAAAATAACTTCCTCTAATAAAATCTCCCAATCCTGAACTATTCGAACTCTTATATTTTGTCTGATAAACATGAACCAATGTTTTAATTCCTTTTTTGTAAATTCGGTTAATATCAGAATGAATACTATATTCATGTACTCCTGTTACTTTTATAGGTATTATGTTATCATATAAATTATTTGCTAGTTTTTCATTTGCTTCTATTATGTTTTTTGATATACTTTGTATTTTGTTATCAAGATTATTTATAGAGGTTATTTTCGTTTCTATAAGTTGTGTTTTACTGTCAAAATCATTTACAATATTTTCATCTCCTTCTAGTAATATTTTTGCTATATTTTTTATTTTATTTTCATCTATTTTATTTCTTAAGTTAACCGATTCTTTTATTGATTTTTTATCATTTAATTGATTTGTGTCTTTTACTTTCTGTTTGTTTATTAACATTTCTTTTTTGTTATTTTTTTTACCATAATTAAAACTTATTTTTGAAAACATTATGTTATGCTATATTGAATCTTTATTTATTTTTATTTATTTTTATTAAAAAATATATATATAAATGAGTTCAGTAAATTTTGGGAGTAACTCTGGAACTTTAGGTTCAGATAATAATACAATGATTGGATTTTATGCTGGCTGTAAAAACACATCTTCATGTAATACAGCTGTAGGTTCAAATGCGTTACTTATCGATAAAAACGGATACAATAATACAAGTGTCGGTGCTGGTTCTATGTGTAATATTGTCAGTGGTTCTTTAAACACCGCACTTGGAAGTAATTCTCTAGAAGGAATAACAGGTGCTATTAATAATATAGACCAAAATGTTGCTATTGGAGCACAATCTTTATTCCTTAATTATGGTTCTTATAATACAGCAGTAGGAGTATTTTCATTGCTTGATAACCTAACTGGTGACTATAATGTTGCTCTAGGTTTAAGTTCAGGACATAACCCAAATAAACAAATCAAAAATAGTAACTATAATACATATTTAGGAACGAATACCTGGTCTAGTAATGATAATACCTCTTATTCTACTGCGATTGGTTCGTTCGCTATAAGTGATGCTAGTAATCAAATTATGCTAGGAGGATTTGACCCAACTAACAACGGGATTTATCCTAATATAAAAATTCCTAGTGGTTATGTTGATTTAAGCAATAATTGTTCTATAGTAGCTACAAGTAGTAATAATTTAAGTATTAATACTGGAACTATAAATGGCACTATTAGCAATAATTTTTTCATGAACCCATATGCGGTT
>Ga0114959_10001072_pt1 | contig 24889 bp, 24 predicted proteins | sample C_130625_EF_Meta_FD_87317 | JGI IMG/M metagenome (GOLD analysis project Ga0114959, IMG submission 87317) | Freshwater microbial communities from Lake Croche, Canada to study carbon cycling - C_130625_EF_MetaG | ecosystem: Environmental > Aquatic > Freshwater > Lake | place: Lake Croche, Canada... | reverse complement strand
GTTGCTATGGCGATGGAGGTGCAATTTTTACTATGGATTCAGAACTAGCCAATAAAATTCAAATGATTTCAAATCATGGACAAGAAAAAAAATATGTCCATAAGTATATTGGGGTTAATTCAAGATTAGATACAATACAAGCTGCTATTTTACGAATTAAACTTCGTCAATTAGATAATTATTCTTCAGCTAGAGGATCAGCTGCAGAAAAATACGATAACCTTTTAAAAGGTATACAGGATCTAATTATTCCAATTAGAAGCAACAACAGTAACCATGTATTTCATCAATATACGCTTAAGGTTTCTGGAGGTAAGCGTGATGCTTTAAAGAAATATTTAGAGGATGCGGGTATTCCTGCTATGATTTATTACCCAATATCGCTAAATGAACAGGAAGCATACCAATCCATTGGTCTTGTTGTAGGTGATCTTTCAGTTACACGAAATTTGTGTTCATCAGTACTTTCAATTCCCATGCATACTGAACTCTCAGATGTACAAATAGAATATATTACTAGCTCCATTATAAATTTTTTTAGAAATGAGTAATCCCTACTATGCTCACCCTACAGCAATAATCGACGAAGGCTGTAAAATAGGAATTGGAACTAAGATTTGGCATTTTTCACATATAATGTCTAATTGTAATATTGGAGAAAATTGCAATATTGGTCAGAACGTTGTGATTTCGCCTGATGTGATTCTGGGAAATAATGTCAAAGTACAAAACAATGTTTCTTTATATACCGGTGTATCCTGTGATGATGATGTTTTTTTAGGACCTTCTTGTGTGTTTACTAATGTCATCAACCCTCGCAGTGCCGTAAATAGAAGGGGACAATACTCCAAGACACATTTGGGAAAAGGCGTTAGCATAGGTGCAAATGCAACTATTGTATGTGGACATGATATCGGTGAGTTTGCATTTATAGGTGCGGGGTCAGTAGTAACTAAAACAATTCAACCTTATGCTTTAGTTGTTGGTAACCCTGCTAAACAAATAGGATGGATGAGTGAATATGGCATTAGACTTTCCTTTAATCAAGAAGGTATTGCCATTTGTGAAGAAAGCAAAGAAAAATATTTATTAGAAAATAATAAAGTAAAGAAAGCCTAAAATGAAAAAATTTGCACTGATTGGAGCAGCAGGTTACATTGCGCCTAGGCATATGAAAGCAATAAAAGATACTGGAAATACACTTTATGCTGCCTATGATAAATTTGATAGTGTAGGTATAATAGATTCATATTTTCCTGATGCAGACTTTTTTGTTGAATTTGAAAGATTTGACAGACATATTGAAAAATTAAAACGAGTATCGCAAAGTATTGATTATGTTAGCATTTGTTCACCTAATTATTTACATGATTCGCATATTAGATTTGGCTTAAGAGTAGGGGCCGATGTAATTTGTGAAAAACCTTTAGTATTAAATCCTTGGAATATTGATGCCTTAAAAGAAGTAGAAAATCAATATGGAAAAAAAGTTTATAATATTCTTCAACTTCGATTACACCCTTCCATTATTGCATTAAAGAAAAAAATTGAAGATGGACCAAAAGACAAAATATATGATATTGATTTAGCTTATATTACTTGCAGAGGTCATTGGTATTATACTTCATGGAAGGGTGACGAATCAAAATCAGGAGGAATTGCAACAAATATCGGAGTACATTTTTATGATATGTTAACTTGGATTTTTGGAGGAATCAAGCAAAACATAGTTCATCTAAATACACACGATCGTGCAGCTGGTTATTTTCAATTGGAAAGAGCTCGAGTAAGATGGTTTTTAAGTATAAATGCAGATACACTTCCTATTCATGTCAAAGAAAGAGGTGGAAAAACCTTCAGATCTCTTACGATGGAAGGAGATGAAATTGAATTCAGTGATGGATTTACCGAACTTCATACCCATAGTTATAAAGGTATTATAGATGGTCATGGCTTTGGATTAGAAGAGGCTAGAAATTCAATTCAAATAGTGCATGACATTAGGCATAGTAATCCAATTGGTTTAATTGGAGATTATCATCCACTAGCAAATGGAGTATTAGCTAAACATCCTTTTTCAAAATAAAATCAATAAAAATAAAATAAATGGAAATCAAAGATTCAAAAATTTTAGTAATTGGTGGAGCTGGCTTTATTGGAAGCTTTGTTGTTGCTGAATTGCTTAAAGAAGATGTTGCCGAAGTGGTTGTTTATGATAATTTTGCCCGTGGTGAAAAATCATATTTGACAGAACAATTAAAAGACCCTCGATGTAGTATATTCCCAATTGGCGGTGATATTAGGGATCTTGACATACTAGATTCTGCAGTAAAGGGCAAAGACTATGTAATAAGCTTAGCAGCCATGTGGCTTTTACATTGTAAAGATTACCCTAGAACAGCATTTGAAGTAAATATAGCCGGCACTTTTAACGTATTAGAGGCATGTGTACGTCATAATATTAAAAAATTAGTTTGGTCTTCTTCTGCCTCTGTTTATGGTGATGCTGTAGAATTGCCAATGACCGAAACACATCCATTTAATAATAAAAATTTTTATGGTGCTTCAAAGATAGCTGGAGAAGCAATGGCTACTGCATTTAATGACCGGTATGGCTTACCTGTTATTGGTTTAAGATATATGAATGTTTATGGACCACATCAAGATCAAACAGCTGCATATACCGGGGTAGTTCCTATAATGTTAAATAAAATTGAAGCAAACGAGCAACCTATAATTAATGGAGATGGAAGTCAAGCTTATGATTTTATATATGTTGAAGATGTAGCTAGATGTAATGTGGCAGCATTGAAAAGCAATGTAAATTTTGGAATGTATAATGTTGGAACTGAAGTTCAAACATCCATAAAAGAATTGTGCGACTTAATCTTAGACATGAAAAATTCAGAATTAAAAGTACAGTATAAGCCTTATTCAGCTGATGATGCTAGATCATTAGTGCAAAATAGAATTGGTTCGAGATTAAAAGCCGAAAAAGAACTTAGTTTTTTATTTAAATTCAATTTGCGTGATGGTATGCAGAAATTAATTGATTGGAGAATTGCAACAGGAGTAGATAAAAAATAAATACAAAAAAAATGACAAAAAGAAATATACCAATATCATTACCATCAATGGGACAAGAAGAATGGGAGGCTTTAAAAGATCCAATTTTTTCTGGCTGGATTACTCAAGGTCCAAAAGTAAAGGAGATGGAAGAGTTATTCGCATCTAGACATAAAGTAAAACATGCCTTAGCTGTATCAAATTGCACTACAGCTTTACATTTAGCATTAGTTGCTTTGGGAATTGGAGAGGGAGATGAAGTATTAGTTCCAGCATTTACATGGGTTTCAACTGCGAATGCTGTTATGTATTGCAATGCTACACCTGTATTTGTTGATGTAGATCCTATAACATTTAATATAGATTTAAATTCAATTGAAGCTAAGATAACAGAGAAAACAAAAGCTATCATTCCAGTTCACTTATTTGGATTATGCGCAGATGTTGATGCAATTAAACGAATAGCTCCAAAACTTAAAATAATAGAAGATGGTGCTTGTGCTGCTGGCGCAGCTTTAAATGGAAAGCCTGCAGGTAGTTTAGGTGATATTGGTTGTTTTTCATTTCATCCTCGTAAATCAGTTACAACAGGAGAAGGTGGAATGCTTACTACAAATGACGATTTATTAGCAGAAAAACTTAATATGTTGAGAAACCATGGGGCATCAATATCTGAAGAACAGAGACATAAAGGCCCTAAGCCATATATTTTACCTGAGTTTGATTCTGTAGGTTATAATTATAGAATGACTGATTTGCAAGGTGCATTGGGAGTAGTGCAATTGAAAAAGTTAGACAAATTTATTGATGAACGTGAATTATGGGCAAATTATTACCACCAAGAATTAAGTAAAATTAGTTGGTTGAGAACACCTCAATATCCAGTAAATTTTAAACATGGCTGGCAATCATATGTATTATTTGTTGACGAGACAAAATCTCCAATAAAAAGAAATGATTTAATGGAGTACTTGCAACAAAAAGGAATTAGCACTAGGCCTGGAACACACGCTGTTCATATGTTAGGTTTTTATAAAAATACTTTTAATATACGTCCTATGGATTATCCAGGTGCTTATGCGGCCAACGAATATTCAATGTCTATTCCCCTGCATAACCGAATGGTTGAAGAAGATTTCAAATATGTAGTTCATTGTTTGAAAGGAATTTAATAATAGAAAATAGTGTAATTTACTTATTTTATTTTTTAAAAATTACATTAATATTGATAAAAATTTAGCCTAAACCAAGATGATAAATTTAAAAAATTACTCAACTAATCTTATTGAAAAAAATAAAATTTTTTTTTCTAAAACAGAAAGTAAAATATCATATCCAGAAGACGGTAATGAAATCTGCTTTCAAGTTGAAGAAAATAGCTTTTGGTTTAGACATAGAAATAATTGTATCGCAGAGGGTGTGACTAAATACTGTCCTAATAGTGTTTTTTTTGATATTGGAGGTGGAAATGGTTTTGTTGCAAAAGGATTGGAAAATAGGGGTATATCAACAGTATTAGTTGAGCCTGGAATTAATGGATGTTTGAATGCAAAAAAAAGAAATCTAAATAATATAGTTTGTTCAACTCTAGAAAATGCCTCCTTCCTGAGTAATACATTACCAGCAGTTGGATTGTTTGATGTGGTGGAGCATATAGAACACGATACTTTTTTTTTAAGTAATGTACAAAAAATTATTATTGATAATGGTTTTGTTTTTATAACAGTTCCCGCTTTTCACTCACTTTGGTCAAATGAAGATGTTGAAGCTGGTCATTATAGGCGTTATAAAAGAAAAGATATCGAGAAAAAGCTAACAAGTGCAGGATTTAGTATTGAATACTCTACTTATATATTCTCGATTTTAATTCTGCCAGTTTTTTTATTTAGAGTTTTACCTAATTTATTTAGATTAAACAAGAAAACAAAGGACATTGAAAAGTATAAAAATGATCATAAGCCTAAATCTGGATTAATTGATAAAATACTAACTGTATTTTGGGAATTTGAACTAACTAGAATTCGAGGTAGAAAAGTCATCGGTGTGGGTGGATCCTGTTTTATAATAGCTAGAAAAATACCTACTAATATAAATATCAATAAGTAAAATTAATTTTTAATATAATTAAATTCAAAAAATAAAAATTACATCAAAAGACTAGGTATACTATGCCATTTTAGAACTATTTACTGATATTAAATCCGTTATCATTTTTCAAAGTTAATAAATAAATATATGGAATATAAATTCGTTTTTGGATCACTGCTACTTACTGTTTATAGTCAAATAATTTTAAAATGGCGTATTTCTCAATTGAATCTAGTTTCAAATAATGGATTTTGGGAAAAAATCATTCAATTTTCGAAATTAATTATTGATCCATATATATTTTCTTCTTTTTTTGCTGCTTTTATCGCATCATTCTTATGGATGAATGCAATGACTAAACTGGATATCACCAAAGCATATCCATTTATGAGTTTAGCACCAGCCTTAGTTTTTTTATTCGGTATACTTTTTTTAGATGAACAGTTTTCTTGGGGGAAGGTAATTGGTTTATTATTTATTGCACTTGGGATTATAATTTCAGTAAAATTTTAAGAAGAATAGTGCCATTATTAAATGAAAAATAAAAATAACTATTATTTCAAATCTATTTTTTGTTAATAATTTTCATTAATGACATCTGATTAATAGCACTTCGTATAATTATTTAATAGATTTAAAAATTTAACTAAATGACTGTTTCAATTTTACAATCCAATTATATTCCTTGGAAGGGGTATTTTGACATAATTGCAAAATCGGATGTTTTTGTAATTTACGATGAAGTTCAGTACACGAAAAATGATTGGCGAAATAGGAATCAAATTATTACAAAACAAGGGGTACAATGGATTACGATTCCAGTGAAACAAGATTCATTAAGTCAAAGAATAGATCAAACTGAAATATTTTTCGAAAATTGGAATAAAAAACATAAAAGTACAATTACGTCTAATTACTCCAAGGCTCCATACTTCAAAGAAGTATCCGAATTACTTTTCCCCTTGTACGAAAATCCAAGTAAGTATCTATCTGAAATAAATTTAAGCTTTATTTTAGCTATTTGCAGTTATTTAAATATCAAAACTGAGATAATAAATTCAAAAAACCTTCAATTAACTGGGGATAAAAATGAACGATTAATTGATGCATGTATTAAATTAAATGCATCAAACTACCTTTCTGGACCAGGAGCTAAAGACTACTTAAATCTATCTCTATTTGAAAATAAAGGGATAAAGGTTGATTGGATGGACTACTCTAACTACCCTCGGTATAATCAAAATACTAAAGAATTTGAACATTCTGTAAGTATAATTGATGTGCTTTTTAATGAGGGAAAAGCAAGTAGAAAGTTTTTAAAACATTGAAAATATGATTGAATTGTCAATTGTGTCGGCTATTTATAATGACGCTAATACTGTAAAACAACTTGTATCTGAATTTGAAGATGAGCTATTAAAGTTAGGCATTAGTTATGAAATAGTTTTAGTAAATGATGGTAGTATTGATAATAGTGAAGAAGAAATCAGAGAAGTTTGCGATAAAAATCCACTTATTAAAGGAATCAGCCTTTCAAGAAATTACGGTCAACAAATTGCCGTTAGTTCCGGTATTTCATTTGCAAAAGGTAAATATGTTTTAATAATTGATGGCGATTTAGAAAATCCAATAGATTCAATCCCTGATTTATATAACAAAATAAATGAGGGATTTGATATTGTATATGCGGTTTCTCCTATTCGCCAATCTATAACCAAGAAAATTACATCGCAATTATTTTGGTTTGCGATTTGTAAAGTCTTAAAAATAAACATTATTAAGGATCAGCTTTTGCTTCGTATCATGTCACGTAAGTTTGTTGATGCTTACAATCTGTATCCAGAAATTAGTCGAAGTGTTGCAGGTATCAATCATGATATTGGGATGAATGCAACTTCCTTAATTGTTCACCCTAAAAAAAGAATTTATGGAAAAAGTAGTTATAATTTTGGTAAACGCTTGAATATGTTTATTGATATTTTTCTAAATATGTCAACAAGACCATTAAATTTAGTTATCTTCTTTGGTCTGTTTCAATTGATTCTCTCATTGATTTTAACTCTTATTTATTTAATTAAATATTTTACTAGTGGTACAATTCCGGGTAATACTTCCATAATGGTTTCTATTTTATTTTTTGGTGGAGCAGTGCTCTTTATATTAGGTATAATGGCTCGTTACCTGTCATTAATATATTCGGAAGTAAAAAGACGCCCAATGTTTTTGGTTAAAGAAAAATACAATTTGTAATGGACACTAATAAAATAATACAGGATCAAATCGATACTTATTTAAATAATTTTTTAATGAATAAGGATGATTCATTAGGAACATTTCAAAACGACCGCGTTACACAACATATGCGCTTTAAACATGTTATTGAACCTTTCAAAGAAGTACTTAATGAAAAAATTACATTTCACGACTTTGGCTGTGGCTGCTGTGATATGTATGAGTATATAAAATTAAATAACATAAAATTGAGTTACTCCGGAACTGAAATTATACAAGAAATGATAGATCACGCAAGATCTAAATATCCTGGAATAGAAGTCTATAATAGAGATGTATTAAAAGAAAATGTAGAAGATAAATTTGATATTATTGTTTTTAGCGGTGGACTTTATTTGCCAGGCTCAATACCACATGATGAATGGAATATTTTTGTTTATGCAATAATAAATAAAATGTGGGAAATGTGTAATATTGGAATTTCTTTCAACCTTTTAACATCGCATTCCGATTATAAACAAAATCATCTATTTTATGTAGACCCAGCGGAAATGTTTAATTACTGCGTTAAAAATTTTTCGCGTTATGTTAAATTAGACCACGGATACCCCTTATACGAATGGAGTATTTCCATTTTCAAACAAGATTATATCAGTAAAAAATACAATCAACCCGAACTAAATAAATATTTAAAAAAGTAAGTATGAATTCAAATATTGTAATTTCTGGAACTGGGCTATCATCTTTGTTAACTGCGAAACTTTTATTAAAACGTTTTCCAAATGCAAAGATTCATTTAATTGAAAAAGAAAATAAGATTGGAGGCCAATTCGGAAGTGTTAATTATGGCAATAATCAAATTTTTGATTACGGAATGCATATATACTATGAGTCTTGTATTTCAGAAATTGATGAATTGTTTCAAGAAATCTTGCCAATTTCTGAGTGGAATATTTTAGAAGAAAATTTAAAAGATTCTGCAGGATTGTTTTATAATAATAATTTACAAACATTAACTCCTTACATTGATTTACGAAACCTCCCTGAGGAAAAAAAAAATGAGTATTTATGCGAAATTTTCAAAAATTTTGAATTAACAAAAGGAGAAAAAGAACCAGAAAATGTTTCCGCTTTTGAAATTCTTAAATATAGATTTGGTGAGAAAATCTGCAACGAAATATTTTCCCCAATTTTATATAAATTATATCAGACCCATGCGCAAAATCTTGATGAAATCGCTACAAAATTAACAACTATAAACCGGGTAGCACTATTTTCTGAAGAATTGATGTTGGATCTAACTCAGTCAAATATTATTAGAGAAAGAATTTGTTTTCCTAATCAATACACAATGCCAAATTATCGGAGTAACAATCAACGCGGATTTTATCCCAAAAAATATGGCATGTTCGCGGTTTTAGAGAAAATAAAATTAGATTTAGAATTTAAGGGTGTAAATTTTCATATGTCAACTACCATTACCGACATTGAAATAAAAGAAAATAGAATATTATCCATTAACTTATCAAACAATATGAAAGTAGAAAACATTGATTCGTTAATGTGGACTGTAGGTTTACCATCTCTTTCTAATTTATTAAAAATTAAAATATCTGATTTAAAATACGATAAACAAAAAAATATAGCGTATTACGTGAACTTCACTTTCAATAAAAACCCCGAAATGGATAAGCTGTATTATTTCTATTGCTTCGATGAAGGCTTCAGAACATTTAGAGTTACAAATTATTACAATTATTGTCCTGATGCCTCTTCACGAGGAGGTTTCCCAATTTGTGTTGAAATTTGGAACAGAGAAGGTGATTCTACTGATTTAGATGTAATCACCAGCAACACTTTAAACGAATTAAAAAAATTCGGGGTCATCAATTCTGAATACAAAGTTTTATTTTCAAAAATCGATCCTGTTTTAGGAACTGGCTTTCCATTACCAAGTTGCAATAATATAAATACCATGAATACAATTCGTGAACGTATTAAAAATGAAAACATTTCAAACCTTATTCCATTGGGTGTTTATTCTTCCCAGAATGTTTTTTTCATAAAAGATGTTTTAATTGATTCACTTAATAAAATAAATACCTTTTATAAAAATTAATACAATGACATTTGAGAAACTTCCTTTTTATTGGCGTTTAAAAGAAAAAAACAGCCCTAATATTGTTCCTGATTTCAGACCATTTCAATTTCATTTTAATGAATCTTTGCAATTGATAATACAAAAACGAAATAAAGAAACACTTGATTACTTAGAGAAAATCTATAAGGCCGAATCCAATATTGGTTATTTGCAAGACGCAAACGAAATAGCTAAACCTTATGGAATTGACTTCATGGATTTTATTAATCGATCGATAAAAATCTATCTTCCAAATACAAAAAATATTCTTGAAGTTGGATGCGGAGGCTGTACAATTTTGTCACAGTTAAAAGAAAAAGGCTTTGATGTTTTAGGTGTTGACCCAAGTCCAATTGCCAAACGTGATGGAGAAAGTAAAGGTATTCTTATAATACAGGAATTCTTTCCTACTAAAAAGTATACAAAATTAGTTGATATGATTTTCCATTGCGATGTATTAGAACATGTTTCTGATCCGGTTCAATTTTTAAAAAATCAACGAAATCAATTAACTGAAAATGGTATAATTATAATCTCTTTACCTGATTGTAATGAAGGAATTGAAAAAGGAGAAATTTCTATGACAATGCATCAACATTTAAACTATTTTGATACTGAAGGACTGAGAAACACAGTTGAAGCAGCAGGTTTAGAAGTGTTAACCATTGAAGTTGCTAAATACGGTGGCTCATTGTATTGTTGCGCTCGGAATAAAAATAATATTAACTATATCCCAAAAAAAGGAACACTGAAGATTGATAGCTTCAATTTATTATGTGAGAAACAAACTAAAAAAATATTAACGAAAATACAATCAAAACTAGATTTACAAACCGAAACTATAGGTTTTTACGTTCCTTTAAGAACACTACCTTATTTATCCAAACTCAACAATTTTGATGGTTTTAGATTTTTTGACGATACACATCATTGGTATAACAGAGCTTTCGATGGTGTGGAAGTATATATTGAAAATTTTAACGATTTGAAAAACAAGCCTGTTGATAATTTATTTATTATGTCATTAACATTTGGTACGGTAATTAAAAGTAAAATCCAAAATAATATTCAAGGAATTAAATCTATAACAACTTTACATGAAATCCTTTCAGAAAATGATATCATTTAATAAGCCATATTTCACCGGAAAAGAAACCGAATACATCCAACAAGCAGTTGAATCAGGTAAAATTTCGGGCGATGGTATTTTTACCAAAAAGTGCCACGATTTTTTCGAAAACCGTTATGGCTTTAAAAAATGCTTGCTCACCACATCATGTACCGATGCATTAGAAATGGCTGCTATTCTTATAAATATTAAACCTGGTGATGAAGTTATTATGCCGTCTTTTACTTTTGTGTCTACCTCAAATGCTTTCGTTCTTAGAGGAGCAAAAATTATTTTTGCTGATAGTAGGCCAGATCATCCTGGTATTGATGAAAATAAAATAGAATCGTTAATCACCAAAAGAACAAAGGCGATTGTTCCAGTTCATTATGCTGGAGTTGCATGTGATATGGATACGATCATGGATCTGGCTATTAAATATAATTTATACATTATAGAAGATGCTGCACAAGCAATTGACGCTTATTATACCGGTAGAGATGGAATAAAAAAACCATTAGGGAGTATTGGACATTTTGGTGCGTTTTCTTTTCATGAAACAAAGAATATAATAAGTGGCGAAGGAGGTATGCTTGTTATTAATGACAATGATTTTATAAAACGTGCAGAAATTATAAGAGAAAAGGGGACTAATAGATCAGCTTTTTTTAGAGGCGAAGTTGATAAATACGGATGGGTAGATATTGGTAGTTCTTTTTTGCCTTCAGATATTATCGCTGCATTTTTATATGCTCAACTTGAAAATATAGAAATTATACAAATGCAAAGGTTGTCTATTTGGAATCAATACATGTCTTCATTAAAACATTTATCAAAAAATAATCAAATAAGATTACCAATCATACCTGAATATGCATCAAATAATGGGCATATGTTTTATTTTAATGTCGAAGATTTAAATACTAGAACAAAGTTGATTAACATATTGAAAAATGAAAATATAAATGCCGTATTTCATTACATAAGCTTACATTCTAGCGAATTTTATAAAAACAAACACGATGAAAGGGCTTTAGCAGAAAGTGATTATTACACTTCTTCACTCATACGTTTGCCATTTTATTACGGTTTGACTAAAGATGAGATAGATTTCACTTGTACTATAATTAATAATTTTTATAATTAATCTAGAATATTAATGAATAAAAAAATATTCTACCTCATATGGATATTTATTTTCTCTTTAGTCTTAATTATGGCTAATTTAAGACCAATACATCAAGATGATGGCTGGTACGCTTCTTATGCTTTCAGAATGCTGACTAAATTCAATATTTTTAATAATGTAAGTTTTTTCAGTTATGCAGATACAAACGGGGGAAATGATAACCCAGCAGGTTTCTTGTTTTCATTATTGCAAGTTCCATTTTATGCTATTTTTGGAATCAGTATTTTAACTGTACGGATTTTTAATGCTATTTTAATAACATTTCTTTTATATTTCCTTCAATTAATTATTAAACAAATAGCTCCAGCATTTCGTTGGATTATTGTAGTATTGTTTATTGTTCACCCAGTATTTTATTATCATTTTTACAACCGCCCAGAGATACTTGCTTTGTTATTGAGTGCAATTAGCTTTTATATTCTGTTACTTGCTCCTAACAGTAAAAATTTAGTATTCTGGGCGTATTTTATCTGGGCTTTTATTTTAGATGTACATCCAATTGCAATTTTCACTATCATTGGAATTGGGCTTCATTATTGGATTTTCAATCGCAAACAAACCTTTTTTATTATAGCTGGCGGCTTTTCAGGTATTTTTGTTTATTTCTGCATGAATTATTTTTTTAATGGGACCTTCGGTTTATTTTCAGTTTTTTTTAGAGGTGTGAATCCTAATTCTTTCGGTGACCATTATATTCCTTTGTTTAGTAGCGATTTTAGGGACTATTTTAGAATTGCACTTGGAAGATTTCAAACTTTAAAGGGGTCATTTCTATTTAGTTTAATTTGGATTTTTCTTCCTTTATTTTTTATTCGTAAATGTAGAGCAAAGAAATACGTGGGATTGCTAATATTCAATACAATTTCATTTTGGATTTTAGCAGTTTTTTTTACTGAAGCTATTAGCAATGGATTTGGACTATACAGCATTTTTGTTTTTATTCTGTTTTTCATCATAATTTTAAATGAATTAAGTAAAAGTTATTCTTTTAAGCCAGTTATTAATTGGATAATGGTTTTACCAATGTTATTATTTATGTCAAAATCAACAACAGCAATGATCATTCAGAATTATAAGTATTATTCACGCTTTAATAAAGATTATTCTCAAATAAAATCATTTATTCCTGATAGGTCAAAAGTTCTAATGCGTCCTACCTTTGCATTTAATATGGGTCTTAAAGGGTTGCATTCTGATTATACATTCGGTATTTTAAATGTTATGATTGAAAAAAGCTTATCCTTCGAAGAAGCTATTAGAATCAAAGGGTATGACTACATTTTGTTAGATAATCGTAATTTACAAGAGGAGCTTTTAATTGACAAAAGAGATAATAATAAATTTGATAATCCAGCTTATAAAAAATATTTACATACTGGACTTACTTCTTTACAATTTGATACTTTACTTCAAAAAGGCTTTTTGATTCAGGTATGTTCCTTTGAAGAGATTAGTCATGGTAAAACAATATTTTACAAAGTAAATCGATAATAAGATCCATCAGTTATTAAAAATATATTTAACATAATTTGCTATAATGTGCGGAATCATTGGAATTTATAATTTAAATAGATCACCCATTTCACATAACTTGTTAAAAGAAATGGCTCAGAAAATTGCACATCGTGGTCCAGATGGTGAAGGATTTTTTGTGAAAGATCATATAGGTTTTGCTCACAGAAGATTAGCAATTTTGGATGTAACACAAAAAGGAGCACAACCAATGACCTCCAAAAATGGTCAATGGACTATTGTTTTCAATGGCTGCATATATAATTTTCTTGAACTAAAGCAAGATTTAATGTCCAAAGGACATACATTTGTTTCTACAACTGACACTGAAGTTATAGTTGAAGGACTTGCTGAATATGGACCTTCATACTTTGAGCGACTTAATGGCATGTTTGCTGTAGGGGCTTGGAATCAAAATGAGGAAACACTATACTTAAGTCGTGATCGTTTTGGCGTTAAGCCATTATATTACTGGTTCAATGGAAAAACTTTAGTCTTCTCTTCTGAGATAAAGGCTATCATTTTGCATCCTGATTATAAAATTGACTTAGATTATGATGCCCTTAACCAGTATTTTACATTTCAAAATGTATTTAGTTACAATACTTTGTTTAAAGGGGTTAATATGTTGCCTCCAGCAAATACAGTTAAATTAAATTCATTTTCAACAAATTTATATCATCATTCTTGGTGGGATTACGATTTCACTAAACCAGATAATAATCTGAGCTTTGAGGATGCTACTGAACTTACTAAAGATCATTTTCAAAGAGCTGTAGTTCGCCAAATGATTGCAGATGTGCCAGTTGGTTCTTATCTGTCGGGTGGTATGGACTCTGGTTCCATTACTTCAGTAGCAAGCAAACACGTTAGAAGGCTTACTACATTTACTGCTGGTTTCGATATGTCAGAAGTAACTGGTGTAGAAGCAAATTATGATGAACGTAGAGATGCTGAATTGATGGCTAATTATTTCAAAACTGAGCATTATGAGCAAGTTATAAATGCAGGTGATTTAAGTTGGTCACTACCAAGGTTAGTTTATCACTTAGAGGACCTTAGAGTTGGAATGAGTTATCCCAATTATTACATAAGCCGACTAGCTTCGAAATTTGTAAAAGTATGTTTACAAGGAACAGGCGGAGATGAATTGTATGGTGGTTATCCATGGCGATATTACCGTGTGTTTAAATCACTAAATCAAAATGAATTTTTTGATAATTATTATGGATTTTGGCAACGACTTGTTCCAGACGGAGATAAATTGTCTTTATTCAATCAAAATACTTTTAATAAAATTGATATAGAGGCTCCAAGAAAAGTTTTCGAAAAAGTTTTCACTTTCAATGGAAATCTAAAATATGATACTCCAGAAAACCATATTGAGAATAGCCTGTATTTTGAAATTAAAACATTTTTACCCGGTTTATTATTAGTAGGGGATAAACTTGCAATGGCAAGTAGTTTGGAGGAAAGGTTTCCTTTTTTAGATAATGATTTGGTAGACTTAGCTCAAAAAATTCCAGTAAGGCATAAATTAGGAAATCTAGAACATAAAAAGCGTATTGACGAAAATGAATTTAGAATAAAATCAAAAGTATATCAAGAGTTTGATGATGGTAAAAATGTACTTCGAAAAGCAATGATGGAATTTTTGCCTGAAAATGTAATAAATCGAAAAAAACAAGGATTCTCGGCTCCTGATGAATCTTGGTATCGGGGAGAAAATGCAGAATACATCAAGAAGCTGTTGTTAAATAAAAAAACAGTCTCATCTGAATTTATAAATCCATTATTTGTAGAACGAATTATTCATGAACATATTGATAAAAGAATAAATCATCGCCTACTTTTATGGTCATTAATGAATTTTGAATGGTGGTGTAGAATATTTTTAAATGGAGAACAAATTGAAGCTTAGTAAGTTTGAACAAGCTAGAGCAAAAAAAATAATTCATTCATCTAAAGAAAATTTAGATGTAAATTTAGAGGGTTACTCTGTTCTTACTGAAGTCGGGTCTAACCATTATCTTTTTTTACCAATTATACCTTTAATTTGTGGAGCTTCAAAAGTATTTGCATTTGTAAAAGATACTTCTTATGGAAGTGCTGAGGATATCAAGGATATGTGCTTAGAAATTGCATCTGATTTAGGGCTAAAAGATAAATTACAAATTGCAACCAATCATTTACCGGAGGATTGGTTGATGGAGGCTGATATAATTACTAATTCAGGAATGTTGCGTCCATTTAATAGAGAGAAAATTTCAAAGTTTAAAAAAGGAGCAGTTCTACCGTTAATGTTTGAAGCTTGGGAATTAAGAGATCAGGATATAGATATACGTGCATGTAAAGAATATGGAATTACTGTTGCTGGTACATGGGAAAATCATCCATCTATCAAAGTTTTTGATTATGTAATGATTCTTTGCTTGAAATTAGCAATGGAGGCGGGGTATGAGGTAATGGGTAATTCAATATTTATTTGGAGTAATGATCATTTCGGAGAAAAAATCGAAAAATCATTTATTCAAAATGGAGCAAAACAATGCTTTTTGAGTACAGATCTGAAGTTACTATTCGAAAAAGCTTGCGATTTAGACTTTATTTTTATTGCAGATTATGATGAGAAACAGGACTACGAAACACTTCTTGATTTGAAAAATCTAATAGTAATATCTCCTAATATTGGAATTATACATTTGTATGGCATACTCAATATAGAGAGGATAAAGAATTTAGGGTTAAAAGTGTACCCTGAAAAAAATGGGAAGGCAGAGTTGATGACTTATACGCTAGCTCATGTAGGAATGAATCCTCTTATTAATCTTCAAGTAGCAGGATACAGGGTCGCACAGGAGATGTTACAAGGTGAATATACTAATATATCCCAGCCAATAATATGAAAATAGATTCCAATCTACTTGATAAATTTGGATTAAAAATCCCCGGCAATATTTTTTTTGATTTATTAGGATTGTCCAATTCCGTTACGCCAAATACGCTAACATTTTTGGATGATGAAAGATTTATTGCGTCCATTGTATCAAATGATAATATTACAGGAGTAGTTTCAACTGAAAAGTTGATTTCTAGTCTTTCAAATTTAACAACTTCAAAATATTTAAATTATATTATTTCCACTGAGCCACGTTTTGATTTTTATAAACTATTCAATCATCTAGCTAAAAATAATTATATTAGAATTGATTCAATTATACACCATACTGCACAAATTCACCCAAAGGCTTATGTTTCGGATCACAATGTAATTATTGGCGAAAATGTAGTAATTGGACCCAATGTATCAATTTTAGAGGATGTTGAAATTGGTTCCAATACTATCATTGGAGCAAATACTGTACTTGGATGTGATGATGCAGAAATTAAAAGAACTTCAAAGGGCTTATTAAAAGTTTTTCATGATGGAAAACTCATCATTGGCAAGAATGTAGAAATAGGAAGTGGTTGTGTAATTGACAAAGGGTTTAAAAATTTAGATACAGTCATTGGTAATGGCACTTTGATTTCAAATTATTGTATGGTTGCTCACAGTTCACAAATTGGCAACAATTGCATGATTTTGCAGTGTATTATTTGTGGGAGTGTAAAAATTGAAGATGATGTAAGAGTAAGTCCGGGTGCAGTAATATCCAATCAGATTAAAATAGGTTCAGGGGCAGATATTGGTATTGGTTCAATAGTTGTGAAAGATGTTCCAAGTAAGGCAAAGGTATCAGGATATTACGCAATTGATCATAAGAAATTTTTATATAATTATGTAAAAACATTTGGGAAAATTTAAAATATGAAAAAATTTGATTCTATAAAAGTGGGCCAAACTGCAGAATTGACTCATACAATCACAAAGAGTGATATTAGTCAATTTGTCCAGTTAACAGGTGATGATAACAGGCTTCATCTTGATGAAGAGTTTTCTAGTAAAACCGAAATGCGTAAACCTGTGGCTCACGGAATGATAAGTGCTTCATTTATTTCTACAATTATTGGAACAAAAATTCCCGGAGATGGTGCTTTATGGTATTCTCAATCAATTGAATTTTTAGCGCCAGTTAGAGTAGGGGATACAATTCATGTAATCTCTGTAGTCACCAATAAGATTGAACGAACAAACTCTATCGAGCTACAAACTGAAATCTTTAATCAAGACAAAGTAAAAGTATTAACTGGCACTTCAAAAGTTAAAGTTATTGAACTGATTGAAGAAAAAAAAGATAATGAAATTGATAGAGACAACATCCCTAAGGTGGCACTTATTATTGGAGCTTCAGGTGGAATCGGTTTTGCAACTTCAAAAAAACTTGCAAAATCAGGTTTTAGAATGGCATTGCATTATAATTCAAATAAGAGAAAAATTACTGATTTAGTAACACTACTAAATAAAGACAAGGTTGATGTTTTGTCTTTTAAAGCGGATTTAAATAACTCCGATGAGATTAAGTTATTAATTGATGATGTTATAAATAGATTTGGTAAAATTGATGTACTTGTAAATTGCTCTACCCCAAAATTGCCAAACCTTGCAATAGAAGAACTTGATTACAGTGAGTTCGAAAAACATTTAAACCTAAACCTTAAATCAAATTTCTTGTTGGTAAAGAACTTAATACCAAATTTCAAATCAAATAAAGGCGGCAAAATTATATTCCTAAGTAGTCAAGTTACAGATAATATACCTCCTCAAGGATGGTCATTTTATGTAACTGCTAAATCGGCTCTTAATGGTTTAATGCGAAGCTTGGCAATAGAATTAGCAAAATATTCAGTAAATGTAAATGCTGTTTCTCCAGGTATGACTCAGACAGATTTAATTGATGGAATACCTGAAAAAGCAAAGATGCTTTTGAAAGCAAAAATACCATTGTCTCGACTAGCAGCACCCGAAGATATTGCAGATGCAATTGATTTTCTATCTTCCGATGGTTCTAAATATATTACAGGAGAAACCATAAGAATCAACGGGGGGCAATCAATGATGTAATTAAATATGAAAACACTCTCAGAAATAATTTCTTATAATAAAAAAGCTAAATTACTGTCTTATAATCAAGAAGTAAAAATTGCAATTTTATCCAATATAGTAGTCAATCAAATTGATCATCCACTATCGATGATGTTTTTCAAAATGGGAATAAAACCTCACATAGTATTTGGAGAATATGACAACATTTTGCAGGATGCTGAACGATTCAGTTCTGTTGATGTTGCAATTATATTTTGGGAGCTTCAAAATTTAATTGATGGATTTCAATATTTGGGAGCAAGCTATACTGAAGAGGAAATTGATAATTTAGTGAATAAAACTGAAAGTGAATTACGCTTCGTTTTTAATAAAATGGAAAATACGCCACTTGTTTTAATAAATGAATTTAACACAGATCCTTTTAATTCTAATTTAGTAAATCAAAATGCAATAGATAAAGTTTGTAATCAATTGAATATGTTTCTTAATTCAAACTTGCCTTCAAATTTCAGAATATTAAATTTACATCGCGTAATATCACAAATATCATTTGAAAAATCTTTCGATTTAAGAAATTTTTATACTTCCAAAGCACTTTATTCATTTGATTTTTTTAAGAAATACGTAGAATATGTTAATTATTTTCTAGCTTCTAGATTTGGTAAAGTAAAAAAAGTACTTGTCCTTGACTGTGACAATACACTATGGGGTGGTATAATAGGAGAAGATGGTGTAGATGGTATTAAATGCGATACAAATAACGGTATCGGAAAGGTTTATTATGAGGTCCAAAAGATCATTAACACACTTTTTAATCAAGGAGTTATAGTGTGTTTAAATAGTAAAAATAACTTGAATGATGTTAAAGACGCATTTGATGCTAAACAAATGCCATTAAATTTTAATAAAATTGTCATCAAGAAAGTAAACTGGGAAAATAAAGTCAAGAATTTAATTGAAATAGCCCAAGAGCTTAATATAGGAACTGATAGTATGGTTTTTATAGATGATTCTGATTTTGAAATAAATCTTGTAAAGCAAGAATTGCCAGAAGTAGAAACAATTCAAGTTCCTAAAGATATTTATTTCTATCCTTTGGTTATAAGGAAAGCCTTAAATCAATTTTATAATTTGAATTTTACAAAAGAAGATTTAAATAAATCAGAAATGTATTTAGTTGAACAACAAAGAAAAAAGTTACAATCAAATTTCGAAAATTTAAATTCATACTTGGAGACTTTGCAATTACAAATGGCAATCACTGTCAATGAAGAAACTACTATTAATAGGGTAGCGCAAATGACACAAAAAACAAATCAATTTAATACAACTACATTAAGATTAACACCAAATGAAATTAAAGACCTGATGGAAACCAAAGATAAATATGTTTTTTCATTTTCTTTGAGTGACAAATTCGGTGATTTTGGTATATCAGGCGCTGCTTTAGTTTCAATTCTTAATGATACTGCTATAATTGATGATTTATTAATGAGTTGTAGGGTTTTGGGTAGAAAAGCAGAAGAAACATTTATTAATGAAATATTTAAATTTTTAAAAAAGAAAGGAGTTAATAATTGCCAAATCCCTTTTATATTAACAAACAAAAATAAACAGGTAGAAGAATTTTTTATTAGAAGCAATTTCGTCAAGGTATCTTTTAATGAAGAAAAATCACTTTATGTTTCTCAACTAAAAACAGACAAAGATTTAAATATAATTAAAGTAAAATATGAGAAAGAAGATAGCAGAAATAAAGAAAAGTGTATGTGAAATCGATGATACAATCGAGCAATTACATTATGTAAAGGATCAAATTCCTACTTGGGATTCGATTAATCATATGAATTTAATAGTTGCACTAGAAGAGGAGTATAAAGTGAGATTTTCAGAAGACGAAATCAATGAACTTCTCTCTTTGGAATTAATAGAATTAACAATTAAAGAAAAAGGAATATGAAAGATTTTTTAGAAAAAAAAGCTAAAATTCAAAGCGGAGAAATAAGAATCTGTACAAGATGTATATACGATGAAACCGTTCCCAATATAACTTTTGATGAAATAGGTGTATGTAATTACTGTCATCAAATTGATGACATGGAAAAAATTTATCAAACAGGTTCTACACATGCCGAAGGTAACTTGCACAAAATGATAGAGCAAGTAAAAAAAGATGGAATCGGAAAGAAATATGATTGCGTGATTGGTGTAAGTGGAGGAACGGACTCGTCATATTTAGTTCATAAAATGGTAAAAGAATGGGGACTGAGGCCTTTGGCAGTTCATTATGATAGCACATGGAATACAGGTATTTCAACAGAAAACATTCGCAAAATGTTAGGTAAACTAAATGTTGATTTATTTACCCACGTAGTTGATAATAAGGAAATGGATGAAATTTATAAAGCATTCTTTAAATCAGATGTACCTGAAATCGAAGCACCTTATGATTTGGGTGTAATTGAGACCCTATATCGTGCCTGCAAAAAGTATAAAATAAAATATCTATTTGAAGGGCATTCTTTCCAAACAGAGGGTATATCACCATTAGGTTCAATGTATTTTGATGGTGGATATATAAAAGATATAGTTTCAAAATTTTCGAAGGTAAAGTTTAAAACATATCCATTAATGACATTTTGGGCATTTTTAAAATGGATTTTAGTATACAGAATTAAACGTATTCGTCCATTTTGGTATATAACATATACAAAAGAAGAAGCTCAACAATTTTTAATGAAGGAATACAATTGGGAGTACTACGGAGGTCATCACTTAGAAAACAGAATGACAGCATTCTTTCATAGTTACTATTTGCCACATAAATTTGAGTTAGATCAGCGTAATAATAGTTTATCAGCTTTAGTGAGAAGAGGAATCTTAAATCGTAATGATGCAATTAATCAATATTGTTCAGAACCTACTTTAGAGTCAGAAATACTTTCCTATTTAAAAAAACGACTTGGATTCAGTGATACAGAATTTGAAGCAATTATGGCGCGCAAACCTAAATATTGGTTTCACTATAAAACCTACAAAAAAAGATTTGAGTTTCTTGCACCATTATTTTACATTTTTGCAAAAGCAGAGTTGGTTCCAATGAGTTTTTATATTAAATACTGTAAAAAAAATCCTAGAAAATGATAATCATAGTTGATTACGGTATGGGAAACTTGGGATCTGTTCTAAATATGTTTAAAAAAGTAGGAGCAAGTGCAAAAATCTCATCTGATCTAGATGAAATAAGTAAAGCAAAAAAAATACTATTACCTGGTGTAGGTGCCTTTGATACTGCTATGAAACGTATTAAAGATACTGGTATGACTGAAATATTGAATCAAAAAGCTTTGGTAGATAAAATTCCAATTTTGGGTATATGCCTTGGAATGCAATTATTAACAAATAAAAGTGAAGAAGGAAAGTTACCTGGACTTGGTTGGATTGAAGGGGAGACATTTAATTTTAAAGACAGAATTGATTGCTCATTAAAAGTACCTCATATGGGGTGGAATATTGTTGATATTAATAAAGAAAATGCAATTACAAATAATTTCAAAGGAGAGGTTAGGTTTTACTTTGTTCATTCTTATTTTGTAAAAGTAAAAAATCCAAATAATTCTATGATGACTACTTCATATGGAATAACTTTTGATTCTGCAATAGTAAGAGATAATATTTTTGGTGCACAATTCCATCCCGAAAAGAGTCATAAGTTTGGAATGAATCTTTTTAAAAATTTTGCAAAAATCTAATGCTTAGAATACGTGTAATTCCATGCTTACAATTAATTGACGAATCACTTGTCAAAACAATTAAATTTGGCAAATATGGTTATATAGGAGACCCTATTAATACTGTAAGAATATTCAATGAATTAGAAGTTGATGAATTGTGTTTTCTAGATATTAGAGCAACAAAAGAAAAAAGAGAACCCAACTTGAAAATTTTAAGCGAAATAGCAAACGAATGTTTTATGCCCCTTAGTTATGGTGGGGGCGTAAAAGATTTAGAAACTGCAAAAAAAATACTTTCAATTGGATTTGAAAAAATTGTCCTTAATACTTCTGCATACTTAAATCCTAAATTAGTTTCAGAAATTGCTAGTTATTCAGGTAATCAAAGTGTAATTGGTTCTATAGATTTTAAAAAAAATATTTTTGGAAAATATCAAGTCTTTACACATGACGGCACGCAAAAACAATCTAAAGATCCTGTAATATGGGCCAAGGAGTTAGAAGAATTAGGAGCAGGTGAATTACTCTTAACCTCTATGGATAATGATGGAACATGGAGAGGATATGATATAGATCTACTAAATCGAATTACATCAGTTGTAAATATACCTGTAATTGCAAATGGTGGTGCAGGGAATATATCGCATATTAAAGATGTTGTAAAAAAATCCAATGTTTCGGCAGTTGCTTTAGGAAGTATGGTTGTATATCAAGCCGAGGGGTTAGGTGTCTTGGTTAACTTTCCTGATAAAGATAAATTAAATAATGCATTAGATTAATGAGAGTAGCATTTATAGGAAATATGAATAATAATCATTTTGCAATGATGCGTTATTTCCATGATTTAGGTGTTGAAGCACATTTATTCAAATTTGCAAATGAACTTGATCACTTTCAGCCTGAAAGTGACACATATTTTATAGAAAAATGGAAATTTTATATACATCAAACAGACATTATAGATGGAGATATAAAACAACTATATTTTTTAAAAAAAAAGAATCTTTATTCATTATTCAAAGGCTACGACTTTTATATTGGAAACGGATTATCACCATATTATCTAGCTAAAGCAGGTATTCCTTTGCATTTGTTTTTACCATACTCAATAGGCATAGAGTATACATATAGAATTTATAAAAAAACAGTTTTAGATGTATTTAAAGAATTTTATATTAAATGCTTACAAGAGAATGCGATAAAAAAAAACGTATCTATTATTTGTACAACTGAAGAATTGACGATAGATAAATCTATTTCATTAGGCATAAGAACTGAAAGATTGTCAATTCCAATGGTTTATTTTGAAAATATACAAAATCAAAATTGGCCAATTACAGATGAAATTAAAAATAAAATTTTAAATTTTGATTTTAAAATATTTTCACATGTTTCTCATATCGACCATGAAAATAAAATATATAAAACAAAAAGAAATGATATTTTAATAATTTCATTTGCAAAATATTTAAAAAATAACCCAAATCATAATTCAGTCTTGATTTTACTTGAATATGGAAATGACGTTGAATACACTAAGAAGTTAATAAAAGAAAATGGAATAGAATTTAATGTAATTTGGTTGCCTAAAATGACTAGAAAAGATCTAATGTTCATAATTGATAAAATTGATATTGGTGCTAGTGAATTTGGAGGGTATACTTGGGGTGGAACAGGATGGGAATTTTTGTGTATGGGTAAATTGTTTTTTCATTACATACACTTTAATAAAAGTCAAATCGAAAATATAATGAGTGCGCCATTGCCTCCCTTTATTAATTCTAATGATTCAGAAGTAATATCAGAAAAACTTTCCTATTATTATAATAATAAGCTAGAATTAAAGGAGTTAGAGAAAGATATAAAGTTATGGTTTAACTCTTTTTCTGGAAAAGAACTAGCAAAGAAATATATAGATTTATTAAAAAGCATATAGAATAAAAACTAATTTCAAAATAAATGAATAATAATATAGACGAGTGGAAATTATCAGTTCAAAAAAATGAAAGATTCCAATTTGGGAATAATTGGGTTAATTATCTTGATAAATTAAATACTGAAGATATTGAAATGGCAAAAGTTTCAATGTATAAATTTTTGGATGAGGAAGAATTAAAAAATAGTACATTTTTAGATATAGGAAGCGGTAGCGGTTTACATAGTCTCGTTGCCTCTATGGCAGGTGCAAAAGTTTATTCCTTTGATTTCGATTTAGATAGTTATAATGCAACTTTAAGTTTAAAAGAAAAATATTTACCACTAAATGAAAACTGGGTAGTTAATCAGGGCTCAATTTTAGATAGTTTATTTTTAAAAAATTTGCCAAAATTTAATATTGTCTACTCTTGGGGTGTATTGCATCATACGGGTGAAATGTGGAATTCTATAAATAATGCAATAGAGCTTGTCGATAATAAAGGTTATTTTTTTATTGCAATTTATAACAATCAAGGGTGGAAATCTAAGTTTTGGTGGCATGTAAAATTCATTTATAATAAATTACCTAAATTGACTAAAAAACCATTTGCAATTTTTTTAGGAATAATTTTCAATTTAATTAATATAATTAAATATACTATACTTTTAAAGCCTTATACTGCAATTAAACCCTTGCTAAACTATAAGCATGGAAGGGGGATGAAGATTTCGAATGATATTATTGATTGGATTGGAGGATTTCCTTATGAGTATGCAACATTAAACGAACTTAATATTTATTTTAAGTTAAAAGGTTTCGAAATTGTTAAGTTTAAGGAAGCTAATAGTTTGGGTTGTCATGAAATTTTGTATAAAAAAGTTGTATAATGTATATTATGAATTTCTTTAGAAAATTTTT
>Ga0114959_10001068_pt1 | contig 24926 bp, 25 predicted proteins | sample C_130625_EF_Meta_FD_87317 | JGI IMG/M metagenome (GOLD analysis project Ga0114959, IMG submission 87317) | Freshwater microbial communities from Lake Croche, Canada to study carbon cycling - C_130625_EF_MetaG | ecosystem: Environmental > Aquatic > Freshwater > Lake | place: Lake Croche, Canada... | reverse complement strand
GTGCCCGCGAGCAAGAGGCCTTGCAAGCCTGTTTGGTGCCGCAAGCCGATGCGCAATTCGATGTGCCCGCGCGCATCGGTGACTACACCGACTTCTTCACATCCATTTATCACGCCACCAACACCGGCAAACAGTTCCGACCGGACAACCCCCTGCTGCCCAATTACAAATGGGTGCCCATTGGTTACCATGGCCGCGCCTCCAGCATTGGCGTGTCGGGTCAGCAGTTTCGCCGCCCCCTCGGCCAGACCCTGCCCCCAGGGGCAACGGCACCGACGCTGACCACCTGCAAACGGCTGGACATGGAGCTGGAGTTGGGCATCTTTGTCGGCACCGGCAATGCACTGGGCGAAGCGGTGGACATCACCCAAGCCGAAGACCATGTGTTTGGCATTTGCCTCCTCAACGACTGGTCGGCCCGCGACATCCAGGGTTGGGAATACCAACCCCTGGGGCCCTTTCTGGCCAAGAACTTCGCCACCACCATCTCGCCCTGGATTGTGACGCTGGAAGCCTTGGCGCCCTACCGGGTCGCCTTCTCGCGCCCAGCCGAAGACCCGCAACCCTTGCCCTATCTGGACTCCGCGGCCAACCGGCAGGACGGCGCCTTTGACATCCAGTTGCAAGTGGGCATTCAAACACCCGCCATGCGCGCCGCTGGCACGGCTGATGCAAGCATCTGCCGCACCAGTTACCGCCACGCCTACTGGACCGTGGCGCAAATGCTGACCCACCACACCGTCACGGGTTGCAATTTGCAGCCTGGCGACTTGTTGGGCAGTGGCACCTTGTCAGGCCCGACGCTGGACCAGGCTGGTGCCTTGATCGAATTGACCACCGGCGGCAAAAACCCGCTCAACTTGCCCAATGGCGAGCAACGCGCCTGGTTGGAAGACGGCGACAGCGTGGTGCTGCGCGGCTGGTGCGAGCGCGAAGGTGCGGCCCGCATCGGCTTTGGCGAGTGCGTGGGCACGGTGCTGCCGGCGCGGGCGCTCAAGGGCTGACGCCAACGGACTTTGACTTGCAGAAGCTGCAACACACCGTTGCCTACTTTCCAATTCACTTGGGTCAAGACGGTGCCTATAGTGGCGCCATCTTGCAGTCAGATGAACCAAACAGGAAAAGCCATGCAAAACATGTTGATTGGAGACCAGTGGGTCGGCGCCAGCGAAGGGCGTACTCTGAGTGTGCTGTCGCCCAGCGATGGCCAGGTATTTGACGAAATCCCGCGTGGCACGGCACACGACGTCGATCGCGCTGTGCAGGCGGCCCGCGCCAGCCTGAGCGGCGCCTGGGGCCAACTCAATGCCAGCGAGCGTGGCCGCATCATGATGCGCATTGCGCAAAAGGTGCTGGACCACGAAGAAGAGCTGGCACAACTCGAAGCCCGCGACACCGGCAAACCCCTGACCACCGCACGCAACGACATCAAGGTGCTGGCGCGTTACTTCGAGTTCTATGCCGGGGGTGCTGACAAGCTGCAAGGCCAGACGATTCCTTTTCTGAACGGCCACCAAGTCAGCTTGCTGCGCGAGCCCCTGGGCGTGACGGCGCACATCATTCCCTGGAACTATCCCGCGCAAATGCTGGGCCGGACCCTGGCGCCTGCGCTGGCCATGGGCAATGGCACTGTGCTCAAGCCCGCCGAAGACACCAGCCTGTCGGCCATACGCTTTGCCGAACTGGCGCTCGAAGCCGATCTGCCCGCTGGCGCGCTTAACATTGTGACCGGTCTGGGAGAAGAAGTGGGCGCCGCTTTGTCGGGCCATCCGGGCATTGACTTCATCTCCTTCACCGGCTCCAACGAAGTTGGCACCCTGATCCAGCAAGCGGCCGCTAAAAACGCTGTCAAGTGCGTGCTGGAGCTGGGCGGCAAGTCGCCGCAGATCGTGTTTGACGATGTGGACGTCGAGCGGGCCGTGCCCATCATCGTGCGCGCCATCGTACAAAACGCGGGGCAAACCTGCACGGCCGGAAGCCGCTTGCTGGTGCAGCGCTCAATCTATGACAGCTTTGTGAAGCGCGTGGCCGAGGCCTTTGCCAAGGTGCGGGTGGGCACACCCGAGATGGACCTGGACTGCGGCCCGTTGATGAACGCGGCCCAATACCAGCGGGTACAGCGCTACATCGACCAGGCCCGCGCCCAGGGCATCCCGGTGTTGGCCGAAGGCCAGATTGCAGCCGATGCGCCGAACACTGGCCACTTTGTCAAACCCACCTTTTTTGGTCCCGTGCCCCGCAACGCCGCTTTGGCCTGCGAAGAGGTGTTTGGCCCTGTACTGGCGGCCATGCCTTTCGAAGACGAAGCCGATGCGATCGCGCTGGCCAACGGCACCGATTACGGCCTGCTGGCGGCGGTGTGGACCGAGAACGCTGGCCGCCTGCACCGAGTGGCCAAGGCCGTCAAGGCCGGTCAGGTCTTCATGAACTGCTATGGCGCTGGGGGCGGCGTGGAGCTGCCCTTTGGTGGCACCAAACGCAGCGGCCATGGCCGCGAAAAAGGTTTCCTCGCGCTTGAAGAAGTCAGCACCACCAAGACCTTGGTGCATTACCACGGTTGAGGCCAAGTACAGCCAAGATGTCAGCGCACACGCAAAAGAATTCGCTGCGCCTGCAGCATCACAGGGGCATCGATCATCTTGCCTTCCAGCTGCACAGCGGCCCCCCCTGAAGCGGCCATCGCAGCGATCACGCGCTGCGCCCAGACCCGCTCAACCGCTGTGGGCATGAAGGCCGAATGAACACCCTGCACCTGCCGCGGATGAATGCACAACTTACCCCCCATGCCAAAACGCACAGCACGCTCGGTGTCTTCGCGCAGCACGGTTTCATCGTCTACTGAGACGGTCACACCGTCCACAGCCCCAGCCAATTGACCCGCACGGGTCCACATGGCCACATGAAAGCGCAGGGTGTCAAGCTCTCGCTGGTCAGGGGAGACAACCATACCGGTATCGGCCAGAAAATCAATGTGACCGACCACCAAACGACACACATTGGGCGCCAACGCGATGTGCGGCAAAGCCAGATATCCAGCGGCACTTTCAATGATCGGTAACAAAGACAGGCCGGGCAGCAGACTGGACACAGACTGCAATGTCTGGGCCGACTCGCACTTAGGCACCATCAGACCTGCCAACTGTGTGCATGCGGCCAAGGCCTGCACATCCTGCAGACCGATGCGGGTGTCTGGATTGTTGATGCGCACCACCCAACAGGCCGTGTCTGGCAGCGTTTGCAAGACCTGACACACCTCTGCGCGGGCGGCGTGTTTATTTTGCACAGGCACGCTGTCTTCCAGGTCGATCACCACAACGTCGGCGCCGCTCTCAATGGCTTTGAGGAAACGCTCGGGCCGGTTGCCGGGTACGAACAAGAAGGAACGGGCAGCTGCAAGAACTTCGTTATGCATTACAGGCAAAGATGGGTTCAATGACTTCGCGCCTTGAGCAAGTTGGTGAATTGGTGTGCCTTCGCCTCATCAATACCGCCTGCTTGCTGGGCCAAGCTCACAGTCGTCATGCAAAGGGTACGGTAAAAATCCAACATTTCTGGTCCCATCGGGGCGATGGCGTTCAGGTGTTTGTCAATCGAAGACAGGTCGCCGCGTGAAACCGGGCCTGGCATACCACGTGCCACGCCCGCAGTCTGGATAGAGCTGAGCGTGCCCTGCGCCAGGGGCAACAAGGCACGCAAGGCTTCTTCTTCGGTAGCGCCCCAGGTTTGCCATAAGCGAACGGCTTGATCGAAAAGTGCATTGATGAACTGCGATGTGTAACCGGCTGCAGCGTGGTAGCGCCCGCGCATGCCGGCGGGCAAACGGTTAGGCACACAATCCAAACGCTGCACCAGCGCCAGCAGACTCTGCATCAGTTCAGGCTGCTCGGCCTCGACCGTGATGGTGCAGCCTGGCAATGACTGCGCAGCCGCATGGGGATCACCAAAGGTCTGCATCGGATGGAAACCACCGATGCTGGCGCCCTGCGTCAAGGCTTGCGCCAGCACCCCCACCTCGGTCACACCACTGCAATGCACCACGGCCTGCCCGGCTCGCCAGTTCAGACTTTCACATGTGGGGCCAATGACGCTGTCGGGCGTGGTCACAAAGACCAAATCACACGCATCCGCCACCGCCTGTGGTGACGTGCATATACAAGCCTCAATGGGCTCAGCCAGCGCGCGGGCATGCGCTGGGAGCAGGCTGCTGACGGCCACGACCTTCAGACCCGCTTGGGCCAGGCTCCAGGCCAGCGCTTGGCCCAAGCGGCCAGCACCAATGAAGCCGATGCGCAAGTGCGCGACATCTTCTGGCCAAGCCCAGGGGGTGTGGGCGGTGCTCATGCCTGAACCCTGCCCGTCCAGGTTTGGTGACTCGCCAGTCGGATCAGATCCGGGGTAGCGCCCAAGCCGGGTCCAGTGGGTACAGGCACGCAGCCATCACTGACTGGCAGCAAATTACCGACCACGGCCTCGCGGCCCAGGTTGGGGTGGGCGTCAAATTCGAGCAGGCCTTCACCGCCCACCGCCGCCAGCACCTGCAGCGAAGCCAGCAATGACACACCGCCACCAAAATAGTGCGGGCAATACCGCTTGCCTGCAGCCACGGCGCGGCGCGCCACCGAAACGTTGCCGCTGATGCCGCCCCACTTGGTGATGTCAGGCTGCAGCACCTGCAAGACGGGGCTGGCCAACGCGTGGTCGAATTGCGCGCCGTGAAAATTTTCGCCGCCAGCCAATGGGGTGCTGCTCGCTTGAGCCAGTGCCTGCCAATCGGCCTGCGGGGCATCCACGCGCAGCGGCTCTTCAAACCAGCTCAGATTCAAGGGTGCAATCGCTTGCGCAAAGACCGTGGCGGCGGTCAAGTCCAGATTCTGATTGGAATCACAGGTCAGCACCGCGTTCGGGCCCAGGACCTCCCGCATGGCCTGCAGGTTGCGCACGTCCTTGTCGTGCCCAAAACCGGTTTTGAGCTTGAAGGCCTTGAAACCTTCGGATTGACGTGCTGCGGCAAAAACTTCGGGCTGATCGGGGTTGATGCCGGTGACATACACAGGCACATGGCTGACTTCGCGCGTGCTGAGCATTTGGTGCAAGGGCTTGCCCGCTCGGCGCGCCACCAGGTCCCAGCAAGCGATGTCCATCCCGGCAATCACCTGAGCGATGGGTCCGACCTCCAGGGTTTGCAGCACCAGCACTTCAAGCTCCCGGCTCAGCTGCTGGAACATGGCCTCGGGTGATTCAAACCGTCTGCCCACCAAGCGTTCGCCCAGGTCGATGGCCAGACGTGCGCGGTGCTCGGCACCGCTGGCGGGCCAATTGGCCCAGACTTCGCCCCAACCTTCTGCACCGGCCGTGTCCACGACACGCAACAACACCAAGGGGCGATCGCGAAAGGTGCCAAAGGCCACCTTGATCGGGATCTTGACCGGAACACGGATGCAAAAAGCTTCGATCGAGGCGAGGGTAAAGGCCAGTGTGGTCATGCGGAATGTCTTTCGGCGAGAAAAAGGGGATGCAAACGGCTCATTCGGTGCGCGGGCCATGCAGGGCGAAGCGGGGCTCGGGCAGTCCACGCACCCCCGGTCGTATCGCCATCAGGGCGCCAGCCATCGGCTGGTCCAGACGCTCGGCCTCGCTCATGTTCTGCGAAGTGCTGGTGATGTAAAGAATGTCCAGGTTCGGCCCGCCGAATGCACAGCAGGTCGGACGCTCGACCGGCAAGGCGATCTCGCGGTCCAGGCGGCCATCGGGCGCATAACGCAAAAGTCGCCCACCATTGAATTCGGCGTTCCAGACAAACCCTTCAACATCCACCGCCGAGCCGTCGGGGAAGGCCGGTGGCGCACTTTGGGCAAACACCTGCGCCTCCCCCATGCCGCCGGTCTCCGGCGCATAGGGGTGCGCGTAAATGCGGTAATGCAGCGAGTCGGCAAAATACAGTGTGTCACCACTGGGGCTGAACGCCAGGCTGTTGGGAATACAGATGCCGTGCAGCACGGCCTTGAGGGGGCCTGCGCCTTCCAGACAGAACAGCGTCCCTTCAGGTGCACGCGTGATGTTGTGCATGCTGCCCACCCAAAAGCGACCCCGGGCATCGCAGCGGCCGTCGTTGAATCGGTGACCTTCTGGCATCGGCAAGCTCGCCACAAAGGCACTGAGTACGCCTGTGGCCGGATCAAACAGGGCAATTTGGCTGGGCATGGCCACCAGCAAGCGACCATCGTCGACCAAGGCAATCGAGCCGACCAATTCGGGCATGGGCCAGGTGTCGACTTGGCCGTTGGCATGGCACAGGCGACGGATGGCCGGCAGGCGAATGTCCACCCAATACAGGCACTGCGCGGCAACGTCCCAGAGCGGACATTCGCCCAGGATATCGCTCTGTGTGCCCATGCGCTGCAGGGTTCTTGGATGGTCTAACGGGGGTAGGGCCGTGATGTGGTTCATGGTCTCCATGCTAGGAGGCACAGACAAGCCAGGGAATCAAATTTGCGGCAAACTGGTCTTCACACAAACGCAACACCAAGCCTTGCGTTTGTGTGAAGTGTGCATTGCCCAAGTTCCAATTCCGGCCGAGCCCCCTGACGCCTAGGATCCACACCACTGATACGACAAGGATGAGACAAACATGACCGCTCCCTCCCCGGTGACCGCAGCTGCGAATCCATTTTCGGACCTGGCACCCCAGCAACTTTTTTCACTGCAGGGTCAAGTGGTCCTGATCACCGGCGCCGCAGGTGGCATCGGTGGCGCCCTGGCGCGCGGTTTTGCGGCGGCAGGTGCCAAGCTGGTGGTTTGCGACCTGAACCCCCGCATCCATGAACTGGCTGTGCAATGGCGCGACAGCGGGATGGACGTCGACGCGCTCGCCTTTGACGTCACCAACGAGGACGACATTGCCAAGGCCTTTGCGCAGGTTATAGAACGCCACGGTCGTCTGGATGTGCTGATCAACAACGCCGGGGTCATTGTCCGCACTCCCTTTTTGCAGCTCAAGCGCGAGGAGTGGCAAAAAGTGCTGGACACCGACCTGACCGCCTGCTTCCTGATGGCCCAGCATGCCGCCAAACTGATGGTGGCACAGGGCCGTGGCCGCATCGTGCACCTGAGCTCAATCATGAACCATGTGGCTCGTCCCAACTTGGTGCCCTATGTGGTGGCCAAAGGGGGAGTGTCGGCGCTGACACGCGCGATGGCCGCTGACCTGGCAGGCACCGGGGTGACGGTCAATGCGCTCGCACCGGGCTACACAGAAACCGAATTCAGCCAGGCCAAGGACCCCGAATTCAATGCCTTCGTTTCGGGCTGGACACCGGCTCGCCGCTGGGGTCAACCCGAAGACCTGTGCGGTGCCGCGCTCTTGCTGGCATCCCGTGCTGGCGCTTACATCAACGGTCAGACCCTTTACGTGGACGGCGGCTTCCTGGCCGTTACCCGTTAAGAAGCGTTTGGGATTGGCCATGACGACATCTCCTGGGTCCCCGGTAATGCGAACTTACCGCACGCTGTGGGTTTCGCTGCGGTCCTTTGCGGTGTTCTTTGCCTTGTGGTGGCTGCTGCACTGGTGGAACGGCAATCCGCTGCAACTGCCTTCGCCCTTCAAGGTTTTTGAAGCCCTTGGGGGATTGATGCGCGAGGGCGAAATCGCCGAACACGCTTCGGTCAGCACCTTGCGCATGCTGCTGGCCTTGTCGCTGTCGATTGTGGTCGCGGTACCGCTCGGGTTTTGGATGGGGCTTTCGCGACGCGCTGAGGAGGTCATTGATCCGCTGGTCGAAATGCTGCGCCCCATCTCGGGCATTGCGTGGCTGCCTCTGGCGCTGTTCATCTTTGGTGTGGGCGACACCTTGCCGGTATTCATCATGTTCTACGTCGGCTTCTTTCCGATCTTGCTCAACACCGTGGCGGGGGTGCGGCAGACCGATGCCCGATTGCTGGCAGCAGCGCGCACCATGGGCATCGGGCCCTGGCCTTTGCTGGTTCATGTGCTGGTGCCTTCGGCGCTGCCCACGGTCATGGTGGGCATTCGGCTCGCATTTGCCGCCAGTTGGGCGGCGATTGTGGCCGCTGAATTGATCGGCTCGCCCACAGGTTTGGGCTTTGCCATCGAGTGGTACCGGCAAATGCTGATGACGCCCAAGGTCTTCGCCTTCATTTTGGCCATTGGTGTGGTCGGTTATGTGTGTGACCTGGGTCTGCGCAGCCTGCAACGCCGCCTGACACCCTGGGCGGACGGCACAGGAGCCTCTTCATGACAAACATGACCTCCGATCACCCTGCCACGGTGTGGGTGCGCAAACTCGTCTTGCCGGTGTTGCTGATCGCGGTGTGGCAGTTCTGGGCCAGCTCACTGCCTGCCGGCAGCCCGGCGCCAGCGCCCCTGAAAGTGCTGCAAACCTTGGTCGACTTGCTGAGGACGGGCTCCTTGCTGTCGGCCACAGTGCAAAGTCTGGGCCGTGTGGTGCTGGGTTTTGCAATGGCCTCGGTGCTGGGCATAGCGCTGGGCCTGATGATGGGCGCCAGCCAAGCAGTGCGTGAGAACCTGGACCCGATCATCGAGAGCTTTCGCCCCATCGCGCCCATGGCCATTTTGCCGATTGCCATCCTCTGGCTGGGCACGGGCACGCCAACGGCGCTGGCCATCGTCGCTTACGCCTCGTTCTTTCCGGTCCTCATCAACACCGTGCACGGCGTCAGCCGTGTGGACCGCAAGCTGGTGCTGGCAGCACGCACCATGGGCATTTCCCGCTGGACCATCCTCACGCGTGTGGTGCTGCCGGGCGCATTGCCTTCCATCTTGCTGGGGACACGTCTGGCCATGGGCGTAGCGTGGACCGCCATCATTGCCGCAGAACTGGCCGTAGGTGCCAAATCGGGTGGCGGCGGCTCGGGCGGCATCGGCCAGATGATGTTTGTTTTCTATGCCTACAACATTGACCTCAACGCGATCGTCGTCTGCATGGCGGTGGTCGGTGTGGTTGCCCTGCTGATCGACCAGTTGTTCCGGCTGGTTGAAAAGCGCCTGATTCCCTGGAAAGCATGAACATGAGTGACAACGCCTCCTACCCCAAGCTGCGCCTGTCAGGCGTGACCAAAAGTTTCCTGGCACCACGCACCGGCCTGAGCACGCTGGCGGTGGCCGAGATGTCCTTGGACATCCAGACGGGTGAATTCATCTGCATCGTCGGCCCTTCGGGTTGCGGCAAATCGACCGTGCTCAACATGATTGCCGGCCTGGATGTGCCCACGGCTGGGCACATCCAAAAAGACGGCCAAGCCGTGACAGGGCCTGGCGCAGACCGGGGTGTGATGTTCCAGGACTATGCCCTCATGCCTTGGCAAACGGTGGAAGGCAACGTGGGCTTTGGACTGCGACACGGCACTCCGGGTCAGCACCTGAACACAATGCAACGCAACCAGCGCATGGCTCACTTCATCGACCTGGTGGGCCTGCGCGGCTCAGAGCACAAATACCCACACCAGCTCTCGGGCGGCATGCGCCAACGCGTCGCACTGGCCCGTTTGCTGGCCAACGGTCCGGATATCTTGCTGCTGGACGAGCCGCTGGGAGCGCTGGACGCGCAAACGCGGCTGATTTTGCAAGCCGAATTGCTGCGCATTTGGGGCGAAACCGCACCCGTGACCGAGCGCAAGACCGCCATTTTCATCACCCACGACATCGAGGAAGCCGTGCTGCTGGCGGACCGGGTGGTGGTCATGAGCACCAACCCAGGCCGCGTGCGCGAGGTGGTCACCATCGACTTGCCACGCCCACGCGCTGGCAAGGCCCGCACCCATCCCCGCTTTGGCGTGCTGGTCGAACACATCTGGTCGCTCATTCGCGACGAGGCCTACCGCGCCATTGGCGGTGATGAATCCCTTGCCAACCCCACCCAAGAAACCACCGCCTGAGTGGTCCATCCAACCCTTCAACAACCTAGGAGACAGACATGAACGCACCTCAATTCCCTCGCTCTCGCCGTGGCATTTTGCTCGGCAGTGCCGCTGCCGCAGGCTTGTCCTTGGCACCGGCTTTTATCCGTGCCCAAGGCACTCGCCGCGCACTGAAATTGTCCATCGGACGCATTCCATGGGCCGCTGGCAATTCGCCCATGAGCCAGTACATGATCAACAACAAGCTGATGGAAAAACGCGCCGCCGAATTCGGCTACGACCTGACCATCGACTGGCGTGAGTATCCGACTGCCTTGCCCATGGTCGAAGCCATGGTGGGCAACAATTTGGACATCGGCATGTGGGGTAACACGCCCATCACACGCGGCCTGGCCTCGGGTTTACCGATCAGCCTGCTGTGCGTGGGTGAAGGCCATCTGCGCTTTCTGATCACCACCCGCAAGGGCTCGCCCATTCGCAACCTGCAAGACCTCAAAGGCAAAACCATGGGTGTCTCGCTGGGCGGTGACCCACAAAGCGCGTTGTTCCAGATGTTGATGTTCGAGCTGGGCGTGCAAGACATCAAGGACACCGGTATCAAGTTCGTCAACATGCCTACCCACGCACAGGCCGCTTCGGTGCCCACCGGTGTGGATGCCACTTGCACCATCTACCCCGCCTACCTCGCTGCACAAGCCTCAGGCACGGTGGCGATTGCCAACTCTTTTGGCTTCACTGAAGAGCACTACGACGGCCCCGCTGGCAAAGGCGCTGGCCACATGCTTGCCAGTGTCAAAAAGTCGCCTTTCTTCCCCGATGGCTACTACCTGCACCGCTCGTTCTGGATTGGCCGCAATGGCCTGATCGAGCAGCATCCGCAGGCCGTGGTGGCCTTTCTCATGGCCCAGCAAGAGGCGGTGGCCGCACTGACCGCGATGGATGCGGGTGCGGTGTCGCAACTGGTCAAGGACTACTGGAAACTCGACGCTGCGCAAGGCGCCAAGGTGGTCAAGGACGACGTGCTGTTTGCGCGCGGATGGTCTTGGCCCACTGAAAACGATGCGCGTGCGGTGCTGGAAACCTCCAAATTCATGGCCGGCAACAAGGTCATTGAAAAGCCATTGCAATGGTCCCAAGTCAAGGACGCCTTCTCGCGCACCGCCCCTTTGATTCGCCAAGCCTATGACAAATTGGGCGCCAAACCCGGCAACTCTGAATTCACCCGAACCGATGTGGCCGATTTGCGCGGCCGCCCAGTCTGGGAATTGGACAAATGGTCGGATCGCAGCTGAATTTCAGAAACCAAGACAGGAGAAAACACATGAAAATTGGATTCATCGGATTAGGTGTCATGGGTGCGCCCATGGCCCTGAACATCCTCAAACACGGCCACGAACTCACCGTGTTCGACCACAGCCCAGACGCGGTAGCGCGACTTGTTCAAGCCGGTGCGCGCGCAGCCACCACAGCCCGTGAGGTCGGCGCAGCCAGCGAGATCGTGGTCACCATGCTGCCCGAGCCGCAACACGTCGAGCAAGTCGTGCTGGGTGCTGATGGCGTGGCCGAAGGACTGCCTGCAGGCGGCATCGTCATCGAGATGAGCACCATCGACCCGGCCACTTCGCGCCGTGTCGGTGATGTGCTGCGTGCGCGCGGCATGGAGCTGGTCGACTCCCCCGTCGGCAAGACCAGCGAACATGCCGTGACTGGCACATTGACCTTGATGGTGGGCGGCAATCAGGCGGCCATTGATCGCGCCACACCGGTGCTCAACTGCATGGGCACCGACACCTACTACTGCGGTGGCCCAGGCACCGGACATGCCATGAAGATGACCAACAACTTGTTGGCCACCACCATCATGGTGGCCAACACCGAGGCCCTGGCCATTGGCGTGAAAAACGGTCTGACCCTGGAGTTGATGCAACAAGTTATGCGCACCACCATGGCCTGGAACCAGCAGTTTGCAGTGGCCTTGCCCAAAAAAGCCTTTGTGGGCGATGACAGCCCAGGCTTTGCCATTCGCCTGGCTTGCAAGGACGTGCGCTTGGCCTGCGAAGCGGCCGAGCAAATGGGCTTTGTGGCCTCGGTGGGGCGCGGCGCGCAAGCGACCATGGACCGTGCCATCGGCATGGGCCTGGGCGATCGCGACACCGCCGCCTTGATGTTCATCCGTGAAAAGGAATTGGGCATCGAAATCCGTCAAGAGCCGGCCGCTGCGGCTAAGGCCGCGTGAAAGGACATGCCAGTGCCCGCCTACGTTATCAATGACATGGACATCACGGACCCGCTCAGGTTCGAGGAATACAAACGTCTGTCGCCACCGACCGTGGCGACTTATGGTGGACGCTTTCTGGCCCGTGGCGGTGAAATCACGCCGCTGGAAGGAGACTGGGAACCCAAGCGACTGGTCATGCTTGAGTTTCCAAGCGTAGCGCAAGCGCAAGCCTGGTTGAATTCGCCCGAATATGCAGCGGCCAGACGTTTGCGTCAACTGTCAGCCAACTCCCGTATGGTGGTTATCGACGGCGTATCGCCCGCCTGAGTCCCCATCACAGGGTCTCGGCTTGACGGGGTAGGAGGTGACCCCTCCTGCCCATTGGGGGCGGCTTGTGGCTCGGGGTCAGGTCAGACCTGGCAAGTCTCCATGCTCACCCACACCTGGCGCGCCCATCACTTTGGCGCCGTCTTGCCAAGGTGCTACGCAAGCAGGGGCAGGCATTTCGACGGCTCGGCCGCGCACCTGAATTTGCCGTGTCCGCAATTGCGGATGATGGATCAGATCGAGCACCGAATTGATGGACCCGAAAGGGGTTTGCGCTTCGGTCAAACGATCGGCCACCTCGCCTCCGGTGAGTGAGCCGATGACGGCTTGGATCATGTCTTCGATTTGTTCCCGCTGAAGGCTTCTTGCTGTGCTGTTGAAAAAGCGCGAGTCGCGCGCTAACTCAGGCTGCAGCAAAACATGCTTGCAAAAGGTCTGCCATTCGCCGTCGTTTTGCAACGCCAGCACGACTTCATGGCCGTCCCTGCAAGTGAAGGCACCATAAGCCGCAATGCTGGGATGCTTGAGTCCTCCGCGCTGAGGGGCCGCATGGCCATAGCGCGCCTGCAAATAGGGCACAGCCATCAGCTCAGCGGCTGAATCAAACAAAGACACATGCAGGGCGCTGCCCTGGCCTGTGCGCTCGCGTAAAAACAAAGCCTCCAAAATGCCTTGCGCTGCATTCATGCCGGCCGTGATGTCGCAAATCGACACCCCGATGCGGCCCCAAGGGCCGGGCGCGCCATTGACCGAGACCAAGCCGCTTTCGGCTTGCACCAACAGGTCATAGGCCTTCAGATCATGCATGGGGCCGGTTTCACCATACCCCGTGATGTCGCAGGTGATCAGGCGAGGAAAGCGCTCGCGCAGGCTCCCCGAGCCCAGGCCCAGGCGTTCGGCAGCACCGGGCGCCAGATTTTGTACAAACACATCCGCCTGGGCCAGCAAGACCAGCATCTGCGCATGGTCGGCATCTTGGCGCAAATCCAGCGCCACCGATTCCTTGCCCTGGTTGATCCAAACAAAGTACGAAGACTCGCCGTAAACCTCGCGATCGTAGTCGCGGGCGAAATCGCCTTCGGGCCGCTCGACCTTGATGACACGAGCGCCTGCATGGGCCAAGCGACTTGAACAGTAGGGTGCTGCGACAGCATGCTCCAGCGACACCACCAACAAACCTTCTAATGGTTGAAGACTCATGATGCACTCCTTTGGGTTGCGACATCGTTTTCAGGCAAATGACCACGGCCACACAAAAAATCCAGCAGTTTGGCCACAGAGGGCATGGATGCTCGGTCTTTTCGGACACAAAGCAACATGTGGCGTTCGGCCCAAGCGTCACTGAAGGGGCGCACCGTCAGGCCCAGACCTTTGGCCAAAACGCGAGCGGCCTGTTCTGGCAACAATCCCAAACCCAGTCCCGCTTCGACCATATGGCAGATGGCCTCGAAACTGCGCACCTGAATGCGCAGTTGTAAAGTCCTTTGCGCAATCACCGCCTGCGAAGCGAGCAAGCGCGTCATGGACGAGCCGCCCTCCAAGGTGATCAATTCATCGTCCAGTACATCATTGAAATTCACAGTATCGAAAGCCGCAAGTGCATGGTCATTGGGCATCACCACGGCCAGTCGATCCTGGCAATAAGGACGGGTCTCCAGGCCTTCAACGGCAGTGCCCTCGACCACAATGCCCACATCGGCTTCTGCAGCCTGCAAAGCACTCACAATTTCCTCGCTCCAACGCTCTTGCATGATCACTTTCACATCCGGGTTGTGATGGGCAAAGGCAGCCAAGTCGTTAGGCAAGGTGTCCGTGATCACCGAGGTATTGGCCAGCAGGCGCAAAGCGCCTTTGCGGCCGTTGGCATGGTCACGCATTTCGGCCTGCATTTGGTTGAGCTCGACCAGCAAAGCGCGTGCATGCGGCAACAATGACGCGCCGGCCGCTGTCATCTCCACACCGCGCGATGAACGCTCCAGCAAGGTGGTGCCAAAACGATGTTCCAGCAAAGCCATGCGCCGACTGGCCGCAGCCAGACCAATGTGCGAAGCCTCGGCAGCCTTGGTCAAGCTGCGCAGTTCGGCAGCGCGCACGAACAAGGCCAGAGAATCGATATCGGGGAGCATGTTCAGCCTCCAGGTAAAAAGGGAAGGTCAATCCGGACCAAACCATAAGGCGGCAAAAGCAGATGGACAGGACAATCACCCGACTCGCGCCAGGGACTGCAGGTGGGCGAATCCAAATGCTGCAACCAAGACTCGACGTCCAAACAGGCCCATTTTGCCCAAGACTCCCCATGCGAGAAGCCCAGCGTCTTCGCCTGCACACCGAGATTGGCCAGCACAATTTGCCAATGGTGCCCATTGTGGCCTGTGACAGCGGCCACCGGCCCGCCCTGCGCGACGGTGCCGGAATCCCCCGCCTGCAGCACCAGCTTGTGCAGGGTGTGCCAGCGCAAGCAAACCTGCAGCAAGGCTGCCGATGGCGTCATCTGCCAAGTGTCATCCGTTTGCCAGAATAAACCATCCTCCCCCACCAGCGGCGGCAAGCTCAGCGCCTTGACGCCGCCTCGGGCGGCTTCGGCCAGATGGCCCACAAGCCAGGCGGCACCGAACAGGCCGCGACTGCGGGGATCGCGCGAGGCCAAGGCCACCCTGCTTTGTCCATCGCTAAGCGGCTGACGCCCCAGCGGGCTGGCGCGGGCGGACAAACTGCTCGGGCCCAAATGCCAGTCGCGTGCAGGATGCCGGCGGCGCGCCGTCTCCAGCAGCGAGGACAGGCTTTGCAAACCATCCATCACGCTGTCGTCATCGGCTCCGTGCACGATGGGGCAAACCGTAAAACCCATGAAATCCTCGCCCCCACTGACCTCGAGTCGGTTCAGTTGCGCAAAAAAATGCGGGGTGCCGCCACCGATGGCAGAGGCCGGAAAAAGTGAGCGCAACAACCGGGCCGCCTGCACGCCGCAAGGCATAGCCGCGACGAACACCGGCACCACACCCGCCAGCGCCAACTGCTGAGCCAGTGCAAGGCAGTCCGCGTCGGGTGTGCCGCCGTAACCCAGCCCCTCACGACCGCACAAATCCAGCCTCAGCGAAGCACCCGCAGCTTGCAACAAGTGGCGCAGACCCGACACATCCACGGCCGCGTTTGGGGTGTCAGGCCAAAGCGTGAGGTGCAAAAAAGCTGGGCGCCATTGCGCCAACATGGCCAACACCCAGGCCGAAGGGTCGCGCGTCATGTCGGGTGTGATGGCCAAGCCCAAACGCATGGTGGGCGTGGCATCCTGTGGCACCGGCCACGGTAAACGCAGCGCCAGCGCAGGCGGCGCCGCCCCGGGCGGCGGGTCCAGCAAGCACAAATGCACCTCACGGGTCCACGGCTGGCCCTGCCGCAGCACATAAGGCCTGGGCATTAAATTGGAGCGGCTGTAGGTTTTGAAAGAGGCATCTGCGTTGTTGCGCTGGTCTTCCAGTTCGTAGTCTTCGCCGAACAACTGGGCTTGGGCCCAATGCCCCGGCGCATATTCGTGTCGCACAGCGCGCACCGCCGTGAAGGGGGGCCAGGCAGGCACCTCGTTCGGCAAGCTGGACACGCTGGTGCGCCCGTCAACATGCTGGACTTGCACAGCGCAACCGGCCGCCGACATCGGATGCAGCAAAACCCAGCCACAGCGGTTGCTCCACAGATCATGGCTTGGCATGGCTTGCGCACGAAAATGCAAGCCGCCATCGGGATCGCCCCGCACCTGCAGGTCCAGCCGAATGCCAGCGACTTCTCTAGGCGCAGCGACCGCATCCTGCGGATTGCAGGTTATGCGCCCGCTCAAATTGAGCGCAAAACCCTCGCCTTCGATCTGGTGATCCAGTACCTCGAACACCGGCTCTGGGGTGCCCCAGGCGGCATCGCGAAACAAAAAGGCCAGGCCATGCCACACCTCGTGGCCATGGGCATGCACCGGCCCGAAACGCCCCCCCACCAGCTCGAACGACAGGGGCCCAGCTTGCAGCTTCAAGCGCTGCGGTAAAGGCTCGTCACAACCGTACAGTGCCCGCCGCTCATGCGCTGACATGGCGGACTTTCGGGGAAAGCATCAAATCGTGCGCCCGCCGTCGACCGGCAGTTCAACACCGGTGATGAAAGCGGCAGCGTCGCTGGCCAGGTACAACGCCGCTTGGGCCACATCGTTGGGTGTCGACATGCGGCCCAAGGGAATGCCTGCGGTGATGCGCGCTCGGGCCTCGGGGGTATCGGCCGTGCCCAAAAACTGCTCGATCAGGCCTGTCGCGCCCATCACCGGGCAGATGGCGTTGACGCGAATGCCGTCCGGCCCCAACTCCGCCGCCATGGATTTGGACAGCAAATTGACCGCCCCCTTGGAGGCGTTGTACCAGGTCAGTCCAGGGCGCGGGCGCAATCCAGCGGTTGAGCCGATGTTGATGATTGAGCCCTGCCCTTGCTGGCGCAAAAGTGGCACCGCCGCCCGGGCCATGTGGTAAATAGACTTCACGTTGACATTGAACACCCGGTCGAAGGTGGCCTCGTCCACGTCCAGCATGGGCTGGTTGCGGTGCGTGGTGCCCGCGTTGTTGACCACAATCTGAGGCGCACCGAACTGCTGCACGCAGGCATCGACGGCCGACTGCACGTCCTGGCCAAGCGAGACATCGCATTTGACCGCAAAAGCTGCAGCCCCGAGGCTGGCGGCCACGGCCTGGGCGCGCTCAAGGTCCAGGTCGGCGATCAGCACCCGCGCGCCGTGTTCAACGAAGAGTCGGGCAATGCCTTCCCCAAAACCAGCGCCACCGCCGGTGACGATGGCAATTTTGTTGTGTAAAACTTGCATATTCACCCCTTCAAGGCCAGAGCATCTGGTGCTCAACCGAAATGATGGGCGAGACATCTTTGGCAAAGTTGGGCAGATCGGCCAGCAAGGTCTTGCCTTCGGGGCTGGACAGTGAGCTCACCAGGGCTTCTTCAGAGTCGAACCAGAGTTCGGAAAAGCCGTCGTAGTCAAAGTGTGGAAAGCGGGCACGGTCCACCAGGTTGACCGAATAACGGCGCAGACCGGGCAACTTGAGGCACAAGGCAGCATGGCGCTTGAGCCAGTGCTCGGTGAATTCCTGGTGGCTCATGCCGTCTTTGCATCGCAAGATGCCCAGGCGTTTGACAAACGTACGGGGGGTGCTCATAGGGGTTCTCCATTCAGAGTTGCTGGGGTTTCAAAAGAGGGGGAGGGGTTCGCAGCAAACTCGGCCCGCAAAGCGGCGCCGTGTTCATCTGTACGGGGCGCCGGGGGGTAGTCGGCGTCTTCCCATTCCACCTGCCATGGCAGTGCGGGCAGGCGCGCCAAATGGGGGCCCACAGGCATGGCGCGGGTGCGCAATTGCGGGTGTTCAATCAGGTCCTGCACCGCATTGACATTGCCATAGGCCGTCTGGGCGGCGTCCAGCCGTTCAATGACTTCGCCACGGCTCAGACCGGCAAAGACAGCGCTCACCAACCCATCGACAAAATCGCGGTGGGCACACCGTGCGGCGTTGTTCGCGCAACGTGGGTCTTGCAGCAGATCGGGGTGCTTGAGCACCTGGCGGCAAAATTCGGCCCATTCCCGCTCATTCTGAATGGAGATGACCAATTCGCGTCCATCGGCGCAGGTGAACACGCCATAAGGCGTGATGGAAGGATGTTTCAGGCCAACTCGCTCCGGTGCACGACCGCCGTACTGCGCCTGAAGGTAAGGCACGCTCATCAGCTCTGCCGCCGAATCGAACAGCGACACGCGCACACCGCTGCCCACACCGGTCAGTGCGCGCTGCAGCAAGGCTTGCTGGATGCCAATCAGCGCGTTCATGCCGGCGGTGATGTCGCACAGCGAGACACCGATGCGGCCCCACTCGCCGGGCGCGCCACTCACCGAGATCAGGCCCGACTCCGCCTGCACCAGCAAATCATAGGCTTTCATCTTTTGCTGCGTGCCGTGTTCCCCGTAACCACTGATGTCGCAGGTAATCAAACGCGAATGGCGTTGGCGCAACTTGGCAGAACCCAGGCCCAGCCGGGTGGCAGCACCCGGCGCGAGATTTTGCAGAAATACATCTGCACCCGCGACCATGCGTTCGAGCACGGCCAGGTCTTGAGGAAGCTTGAGGTCGAGTGCCACCGACTCCTTGCCACGGTTGATCCAGACAAAATAAGTTGATTCCCCATGCACGTGGCGGTCGTATCCACGCGCAAAGTCGCCCTCGGGACGCTCGATTTTGATCACACGGGCGCCTGCATCGGCCAGGCGGCTGGAGCAATAAGGGGCAGCCACGGCTTGTTCCAAAGCCACCACAACGAGCCCCGTCAAGGGTTTGGGTGGTGTCTTGAGCACATTGGCGCTATTTGAATCGGTCATGGACATTTCAGTGAATGCAGTCTTGCAACTTCTTCATCGATTGTGAAGACCGCCCCGCTATTTAGGAATTGCCGATGTTCAAAGCAAGCCTTGACGTGCATGAAACACACAGGACTGCAGGTGCAGTCCCTGTCAGGAAAAAATCAGCATGTTTTTCAGCACCAGCGGCCGGCAGCTTGAACAGATGAAACCGATTCTTCCTGACATTGAGGGTTAACGCTGACCAAAAATCGCGGTCCCTACCCGCACCATCGTGCTGCCCTGGGCCACGGCCAACTCCAGGTCGGCCGTCATGCCCATGGACAAGGTGTCCAGCGCGAGCCCTGCGTCTTGCAAACTGCACCACAAGGCATGGGCCTGGGCGTGCACGGCCTGTGTGGCCGCGGCATCACCCGGCTCGGGGATGCTCATGATGCCGCGCAATTGCAACTGCGGCAACACGGCCACGGCCTGTGCCAACGCCAAAGCCTGGTCAGGCGCGACGCCCGATTTGTTTTCGCCGCCATCCAGGTTGACCTGAATGCACACCTGCAGCGGCGGTAAATTCGTCGGGCGCTGGGCTGACAAACGCTCGGCTGTTTTCAAGCGGTCAATCGAATGCACCCAATCAAAATACGCGGCAACCAAACGTGTTTTGTTGCTCTGGATCGGGCCGATGCAATGCCACTCCAGGTCGAGATCCTGCAATGCCTGGATTTTGTCGACGCCTTCCTGGATGTAGTTTTCCCCAAAAGCGCGTTGCCCAGCCGCATGGGCAAGACGCACCGCTTGCGCGCCACATGTTTTAGACACCGCGAGCAAATGCACACTGGCGCGATCACGGCCTGCGGCCTGACAAGCGGAAGCGATGCGCGTTTCTACGTGTTGAAGATTGTGGGCAATGGTGGACATAATCCTGCCAAGGGTACCAAATCCACAGAGTACCTGTGACCAACAGGGAGGGTCTATGCCCATTGAGCAATGGCTGCGCAAAGCTTTGGACTGGGGTGCATCGGACTTGCACTTGTCCGCCGGACTGGCACCGATGGTGAGGGTCCATGGAGAGTTAATGACTCTAGACGCCCAAGCGCCCGCTTGGAATGATGCGCAAGTCAGGGATGTTCTCTCCCAGATCATGCCGCCTGCGCGCTGGGCGGTATTTGCCGATACCCTCGAAGATGACTTTGCCATCGAATGGGCCGATTGCGGGCGCTTCAGGGTGAATGCTTTTCACCACCAGCGGGGCACAGGTGTGGTGATGCGAGCCATTGCGCAACAGGTGCCGCGACTGGAGGATCTGCATGCGCCTGAACTGCTGCATTCGCTGGCCCTCAAATCCAGCGGCTTGATTTTGGTCACGGGGCCAACGGGTTGTGGCAAATCAACGCTGCTCGCCGCCCTGTTGGACCATGCCAACCGCAGCTTAAGAGGGCATTTGCTGACCATCGAGGACCCTGTAGAGTTCGTGCACATCCCGCAACAATGCGCCGTCAATCAACGCGAAGTGGGGCTGCACACCCACAGTTTTGAAGCCGCGTTGCGCTCGGCTTTGCGCGAGGACCCGGATGTGATCCTGATTGGAGAACTGCGTGACCTGGCCACCATTCGCCTGGCCCTGACAGCCGCAGAAACAGGTCATTTGGTGCTGGCCTCCCTGCACACGGCCAGCGCCCCCAAGGCCGTAGATCGGATCGTGGATGTCTTTCCGGCAGAAGAAAAAGACATGGTCCGAACCATGCTCTCAGAGTCCTTGCTGGCGGTGGTGGCGCAAACCTTGTGCGCGCGGGAGGACGGGCAAGGGCGGATCGCCGCCCACGAAGTCATGGTGGGCACGCCCGCGGTGCGCAATTTGATTCGCGAGGGCAAGGTCGCGCAACTGTACTCAGCGCTTCAAACGGGCGGGCAGTCTGGCATGCAAACCCTAGACCAAAGTTTGCAGTCTTTGGCTAAAAATGCACGGATCTCCAACGCCACAGCCCGTGGACTGGCACGTTTCCCGGAGAATTTTTCAGCATGACCATGCGCCATGCCGCCGTGCCCTGGCTCGCCACCTGCTAAATTACAACTTTTACTCCATTGAGGCGCACATGAGCAGCTTGAACCCTAAAACCTACGAAACATCTCCTGCCCGCCGTGTGGCCTTTTTGGGCCTGGGGGTCATGGGCTTTCCGATGGCCGGCCACTTGGCACTGGCCGGACACCATGTCACGGTCTACAACCGCACGGCCGCCAAAGCCCAAGCCTGGTGCGCCGAGTTTGCGCACACTGCAGGTGCCTCACATGCGGCGACACCCCGCGAAGCTGCCGCCAATGCCGAGATCGTGTTTTGCTGCGTAGGCAATGACGATGATTTGCGCGGCGTGGTGCTGGGCGCGGACGGCGCTTTTGCAGGCATGCAAAAAGGTGCCATCTTTGTTGACCACACCACCGCATCCGCCAGCATCGCACGTGAATTGAGCCTTGAAGCCCAAAAAATGGGTCTGGCCTTTGTGGATGCACCGGTCTCGGGTGGCCAAGCGGGCGCACAAAACGGCATGCTCACCGTGATGTGCGGCGGCAACGCGGCTGACTTTGAAAAAGTCAAACCCGCTGGTATGGCTTTTTCGCGGGCCTTCACTTTGCTGGGTGAGTCCGGTGCGGGTCAGTTGGCCAAAATGGTCAACCAGATTTGCATCGCCGGCCTGGTACAAGGCTTGTCCGAAGCCATTGCCTTCGGTCAACACGCCGGTTTGGACATGAATGCCGTGCTGGACGTCATCAGCAAGGGCGCGGCGCAAAGCTGGCAAATGGAAAATCGCGGCAAAACCATGGTTGCCGACCAATTTGAGTTTGGTTTTGCCGTGGACTGGATGCGCAAAGACTTGGGGCTGGTCCTGGACGAAGCCAAACGCAACGGTGCGCGTTTGCCTGTCACGGCTTTGGTCGATCAGTTTTATGCCGATGTCCAGCAACAGGGTGGTCGCCGCTGGGATACCTCCAGCCTGATCAAGCGTTTGCGCTGAGCCGACGGGAGGAACTGGGCCCCTTCATGAGGCCCAGTTATTTGACCCATTTATCTGGCCGTGGTTTGCGCGCTCAAGCGCTTGAGCTCTTCTTCAGAAATGATGTCCAGAACGCGCACCACTTTGGTCACCCCGCCAATGCTGCGCGCAATGTCGGTTGCACGCTGGGCTTCACGGCTGGTCACGCGGCCCATCAAATACACCACACCACTTTCAGTCACCACTTTGAAAGCATTGGACTGCAGGTCTTTGGCGTCGACAAACATCGCTTTGATCTGACCGGAAATAATGATGTCTTTGGACCGCTGCGTCAGGGAACTGACGGGTTGCACGGTCAACTCGTTGGCAACGGCTTTGACATTTTCTTGGCTCTGCGCGACCTTGTTGGCTTTGTCTTTGTCGGCAGCGGTGCTGACTTCACCGGTCAACAGCACTTGGCGGTTGTAGCTGGTCACATTCACATGGGCGCTGTCGCCCAGGTTTTGTCGAATGCCTTGCGCGGTGCGCAGCTCAATGCTTTCATCTTCGAGCTGCATGCCGGAGGTTCGGCGGTCGACCACGACCATGCCGGTCATGACCGCACCGCCCACCAGCAAAGGTGCGCAAGCAGGCAAAGTCGCCACCACGGCCGCAGCGGCCAATGTCGACAGCACGAATTTTGACAAAGATTTGTTCATTCACTTAACTCCTGTTCGCCCAATAATTGGGCATCCACACCGTCGCACAAACAGTGCAACACCAACTGCTGAACTTCGCGAATGCGCGCGACCCGGTCATGGGGCACGCATATGTGCGCATCTGTTTCGCGCAACAGTTTAGCCAAAGCGCCACCTCCTTTGCCCGTCAAGGCAATGACCGTCATGTCGCGTTCATGGGCTGCACGGACGGCCTGATGCAAAACGGGCTCTTCGCCTGTGGCAGTCAACACCATCAGCACATCACCGGTCTGGCCCAAAGCGCGGACTTGTCGCGCCAGGGCCTGGTCTTCGGGGGCAGTCGCCAAAGCCGCGCCATCCAGGCTTAATGCCAAGGCGGCCAGTTCGGGGCGCTCACGCTCAAATCCACCCACGAACAGGCTGGCGAAATACTGGGCCGCGGGTGCAGTTCCGCCCCAACCCGCCACCAGCACAGTAGCCCCACTGGTCACGCAAGCAAGCAAGGCTTGGACGCCCAATTCCACCGGTTTGGCCAAAGGCTCTGCCGCTTGGTACTGCAGGTCGGCACTGTCGATAAAGTGTTGCTGTATGCGAAGGTCTAACATGTGCGCCGATGATAACCCTTCGCTGTGGCTTGGCCAGGGAAAGCCTCAGGCCCCGCCGCCGTCAAAAGCTGCTTGCAACCACTGCAAACCCTCGGCTTCGACCACCACCACGTCAAACCGAGCAGGCGGCAGTTGCCGCCAACGCATCAAATAATGGCGCGCCGCAAAAATAATGCGCCGCTGCTTAATACCGCCCACACTGGCAGCGGCGCCGCCGAAAGCGCGGGTGGCCCGCTTGCGGACCTCGACAAAGACCACGGTGGTATCGGACATTTGCATGATCAAATCAATTTCGCCGCCCCCTCGCCCGGGAGTCCGATAATTGCGCTGTAGCAAACGCAAGCCTTTGTCTTGTAAAAAGAGCAGTGCAGCCTCTTCGGCGGCATCGCCCCGGGACTTGGTGGTTTGCGTTTTATTGAGGAATTCCATTGTCTTTGCCTCCCTTGACTGATGAACCCGTGGATCACGCCACCCCGACTTCGACTCTGAGTTCGAATGCCTGGGCGCGGGCTTTGAAAGCAGCCCATGACACCAGCGCCCATCAAAACCATCCCACACACACACTGTATGTCGTTGCCACCCCGATTGGCAACCTCGCTGACATCACTTTGCGCGCTTTGTATCTGCTGAACCTGTGCGAGGTGATTGCCTGTGAAGACACCCGTCACACGCAGCAATTGCTGCGCGCCTACGGCATTGACAAAAGCAGTGCGCAGCTGATTGCGCTGCACCAACACAATGAGCACGAAGCCGCGCAGACCGTGCTGGCGCGTTTGGCACAAGGTCAACGGGTGGCTTATGTCAGCGATGCCGGCACGCCGGCCATCAGTGACCCCGGAGCCCGCTTGGTGGATGCCACCCGTACAGCAGGTTTTCGCGTCTTGCCGTTGCCGGGCGCCAGCAGCATCACTACCGTGTTGAGTGCTGCGGGCATGACCGGGCAAGACGGATTTGTGTTTGCCGGCTTTTTGCCCAGCAAGGCCACGGAACGACTGCATGCGGTGAACACCCTGGCCAGTGAGACCCGCGCCATCGTGTTGCTTGAAGCGCCACACCGCATCGAAGCGTTGGCGCAAGCGCTCAGCGTCCTGGGCACAAGGCAGGTCACCGTGGGGCGGGAGTTAACCAAACAGTTTGAAAACATCAGCACACTGGCCGCCAGTGAATTGGCCACTTGGCTCGCGGCGAAACCCGAGCGACAGCGCGGTGAATTTGTGCTGGTGATCCATGATGCCCCGGCCGCCAGCGTGCAAGGCGATGGACTGCGTGTGCTGCAATTGCTGTTGCCAGAATTGCCGCTCAAAACAGCCGTCAAGCTGGCCGCGGAGATCAGTGGCGAGTCGAAAAATGTTTTGTACGACCAAGCCTTGGCATTGAAAAATACAGCGAGCGAGTAAACCAGTCCTGCGACATGCGCTAGGTTTGACGTTTGCTCAAGCCCAGCCACATGACGGCGGCGACCACCAGCAACGCACCTGCGACCTGCATGGGCGCGATCGATTGACCCAGCAAGGCCCAAGCCAAAACCAGGGCAAACACCGGCTCGACATTCATGATCGCTGAATTGCCCACCACCCCTAAACGGGGCAATACGGTGAACATGATCGTAAAAGCAGTGCCATACAGAAAAGTCAGCATCGCCAAGCCCCACCAGCCCGGCTGCGCCGTGGGCCAATGAAACCCGTCTTGCGACAACGCGCCCGAGATCGCCAACACCGCCACCAAGCCCATGGTGGAGAAGGTGCGCAAGCGCCCATCCAGGCTCGCCACCTCATGTTGAGTCACCACCATGGCCAAACCGAAAGTTGCCGATGCGGCCAGGGCAAAAGCAATGCCGACCCCTAT
>Ga0114959_10001066_pt1 | contig 24961 bp, 19 predicted proteins | sample C_130625_EF_Meta_FD_87317 | JGI IMG/M metagenome (GOLD analysis project Ga0114959, IMG submission 87317) | Freshwater microbial communities from Lake Croche, Canada to study carbon cycling - C_130625_EF_MetaG | ecosystem: Environmental > Aquatic > Freshwater > Lake | place: Lake Croche, Canada... | reverse complement strand
TCGTCCCGCTGGGCCGACAGCAGCAGTTGGAAGACGAAGTTGCTCCCCTCCAGGAAGCCCAGCTCGACGGAGGCAAGGTAGAAATCCCACATCCGGCAGAAGCGTTCGCCCTGCATCGCTACCGCTTCGGCGCGCTTCGCGTCGAAGGCTTCGCGCCAATGCTTGATGGTCCAGTAGTAGTGCAGGCGCAGGCTTTCGCAATCCGCACACCAGGTCCCCGTGCGCTCAAGCGAGGCGAACACCTCCGACAGCGCCGGCACATAGCCGCCGGGAAAGATGTATTTGCGGATGAAGGGCGCGGTGGTACCGGGCGGCGATTGCCGGCCGATACAATGGACCAGCGCGAAGCCGCCGGGCTTGGTCAGCGCCTTGATCTTGCTGAAATACGTATCGAACTCGTCAATCCCGATCGCCTCCATCATGGCGATGGAGACGACGCGGTCATAGGTGCCTTCCAGCAGCCGGTAGTCCTGTTCCCGAAATTCGACGAGGTCGGTGACGCCCTCATCGATCGCCCGCTGCCGAGCGACGCCGCATTGCTCGGGCGAGAGGGTGACGGAGACGACCTTCACCCCGTAGTTACGGGCGAGGAAGGTCCCGAGCGCGCCCCAACCCGAGCCGATCTCTGCCACCGTCATCCCGGGCGCGAGGCGCAGCTTGGCGGCGATGTGACGCAGCTTGGCGATCTGTGCCTGGTACAAGCTTGTCTCCGGCGTCGGGTAATAGGCGCAGGAGTAGGTCATCGTCTCATCCAGCCACATCCGGTAGAAATCCGGCGGGATGTCGTAATGGTGGCGGATGTTTTTGGCAGCGAGGCCGAGCGGATTGCGCTGGTGCCAGCGCCGCGCCGTTCGCCAGCCGCGCCTGAGCGCCTTCTGTACCGGATGCGCCGCCAGCCCGCCGCGATTGACCGAAAAGAGTTTCAGCAGGTCGAAGACCGGCTGCCCGTCCTGCATGACCAGCCGCCCGTCCATATAGGCCTCCGCGGCCTTGAGTTCGGGGTTGAAGAAAATCTCCCGCTCCACGGCCTTGTCGATCAGGCGGATCGCCACCGCGGGGCCGTCCGTCCCGCTGCCGAAGCTATGGACCCGGCCGGCATGGTCGGTCACGGTCAGGCGACCGCGCTGGACGAAGCGGCGCAACAGGTTGCCGAGCAGCAGCATCAGGGGCATCTTTCGTAAAAGCGTCGCTCTATGCCGGGCTGCGGGGCGCTTGCCCAGCGCCTCGCTTGGTGCCAAGCCAAGAGCCGCTTATTGGACCGCTCGCCCATCTCGCAGGAGTGTCCCGCATGAGCCTTCCCGGCCGTCCGCGCATCGCCACCGTCTTCGGAGGCTCGGGCTTCATCGGTCGCCGCCTGGTGCCGCGGCTGGCGGCGCAGGGCTACACCGTGCGGGTGGCGGTGACCGACCCGGCCGGCGCCCGCTTCCTGACGACGCAAGGCACGGTCGGGCAGATTGTGCCGCTGGCGGCGGATGTGACAGACCCGGCCGCGGTGGCCGCCGCGGTCAAGGGCGCCGCGCTGGTGGTAAATCTGGTTGGCATCCTGCATGGCGACTTCGCCGGCATCCAGCAGCGGGGCGCGGCCCATGTCGCGCGGGAGGCGCAGGCGGCCGGCGCGCGGCTGGTGCATGTCTCCGCGCTCGGCGCGGATCCGGCGAGCCCGGCCGCCTATGGGCGCAGCAAGGGGGAGGGAGAGCGAGCGGTGCATGCCGCGCATGCCCGCGCCGTGATCCTGCGTCCCTCCGTCGTCTTTGGCCCGGGCGATGGCTTCTTCAACCGTTTCGCCGCCATGGCGCGCGCCCTGCCGGTGTTGCCGGTCGTGGCTGGGGAGACGAAGTTCCAGCCGGTCTATGTCGAGGATCTGGTGGCGGCGATCCTGGTCGCGGCTGAGCGCCAGGATGGCCTAATCTACGAGCTCGGCGGGCCGCGGGTGCTGAGCATGCGAGACGTGTTGATCTATATCCTGGGCGTCACCGGGCTGCGCCGGCCGCTGCTGCCATTGCCGACTGGGTTACTGCGGCTGCAGGCCTGGCTGGCGGAATTCCTGCCGAATCCGCCGATCACCCGGGACCAGCTGCTGATGCTGGGGCGGGACAATGTCGTCTCTCCTGGCGCGCCGGGGCTGGCCGAGCTTGGTATCCCGCCGACGCCGATCGAGGCGGTGGTGCCGGCCTACCTGACGCGGTTTCGCGAGGGTGGCGGCCGGCGGCCGGTTTCCGCCACATAGGGCCGCATCGGTCATAAAAAACTGGGGCTGGAGCGAAGGCATCTCTCCCCAGCCGGCTGGTTCCAGGGAATAATGACAGCAAAGCTGTCATAAAGACAAAAAAGTGCTGGCATTCGGCCAGGAGCGGCCTTAAAACCAAGCCGACGCTTATCCAAGCGGCAAGGCATGCCTCCGGCCGCTCCCCCGGCCGGTGCCGGTCTGCTGCCCCGGAGGGCGATTGTCTTCCGGTTGCGGGACCGCCTTGGCGGTTGGCGCCTTTCGGGGCAGGGGCCCCGCGGCGCCTTTTGCCCTGCTCGCCGCCGGCCGAACACGAGGACAGGCCATGGCCGAGCGTATGCTGCAATTCGTTCGCCTCCAGCAGGCCCCGCCCGAAAAGCGCGCGGCCACCGAACGCCGCGCCGATTTCGGCGAAATCTACCGCGAATTCGCCGCCGAGACCGCCACCGCCCAGGCCAGCCGTTGCAGCCAATGCGGCGTGCCCTTCTGTTCGGTGCATTGCCCGCTGAACAACGATATCCCCGACTGGCTGAAGCTGACCGCCGAAGGGCGCCTGGAGGAGGCTTACGAGGTCTCCGCTGCCACCAACACCTTCCCCGAGATCTGTGGCCGCATCTGCCCGCAAGACCGGCTGTGCGAAGGCAATTGCGTCATCGAGAAGGATTTCGAAAGCGTCACCATCGGCGCAGTCGAGAAATACATCACCGAAACCGCCTGGGAGCGCGGTTGGGTCAAGCCGCCGACCCCGCGCGTCGAACGCGCCGAGAGCGTCGGCATCATCGGCGCCGGCCCGGCCGGCCTTGCCGCGGCCGAGAAGCTGCGCCGCCGCGGCTACCAGGTGCATATCTATGATCGCTACGACCGCGCGGGCGGCCTGCTCATCTACGGCATTCCGAACTTCAAGCTGGAGAAGTCAGTGGTGCTGCGCCGCTGGGATCAGTATCGCTCGGCCGGCATCCATTTTCACCTGGATACGGCGATCGGGCGCGACATCGGCTTCGCCGCGCTGCGCGCCCGCCATGATGCGATCTTCGTGGCGACCGGCGTCTATCAGGCGCGCGATATCGAAACCCCTGGCTGCGCGCTGGAGGGCATTGTCCCGGCGCTGGATTACCTGACCGCGTCGAACCGTGAAAATCTGGGCGATGCGGTGCCGGAATTCGCCTCCGGCGCGCTCGATGCGCGGGGCAAGCGCGTGGTTGTCGTGGGCGGCGGCGATACCGCCATGGATTGCGTCCGCACCGCTATCCGCCAGGGCGCGGCCAGCGTCACCTGCCTCTATCGCCGCGATAAGGCCAATATGCCCGGCTCGATGCGTGAGGTGAAGAACGCGGAAGAAGAGGGCGTGATCTTCACTTGGCTGGCGGCGCCGGAGGCGTTCCTCGGCGACGGGCGCATCAGCGGCGTACGGGCGATCAGCATGCATCTCGGCTTGCCGGATGCGACCGGGCGTCAGCAGGTGGCACCCATCCCAGGCAGCGCCTTTGACATCCCCTGCGATCTGGCGATCAAGGCGCTGGGCTTCGACCCCGAAGACCTGCCGGCCGCCTTCGGGGAGCCGGGACTGCCGGTGACGCGCTGGGGCACGCTGACGGTGAACCAGAAGACTTTCATGACCGCACTGCCCGGCGTCTTTGCCGGCGGCGACATCGTCCGCGGCGCCTCCCTCGTGGTCTGGGCGATCCGTGACGGGCGCGATGCGGCCGAGCAGATCCATGCCTTCATCCAAGCCAAGGCGCCCGTGCGCCAAGCGGCGGAGTGATGCCGATGACTGAGACCGGAGCTGAGTTCGCCGCCCGTTACGCCGCCGGCCGGGCTACGCTCGACGCCGCCGGCATCGACACTGTCGAGCACGACGCCTGCGGCGTTGGCCTGGTTGCCGCGCTCGACGGCAAGCCGCGCCGCCGCGTGGTGCAGGCCGGCATCGATGCGCTGAAGGCGGTCTGGCACCGCGGCGCCGTCGATGCCGATGGCAAGACCGGCGACGGCGCCGGCATCCATATCGAAATCCCGCAGGATTTCTTCGCCGAGGTCGTGCAGCGCGGCGGTGACCGACTGCGCCCGGGGCGTATCGGCGTCGGTATGGTGTTCCTGCCGAAGACCGATTTCGGGGCGCAGGAGCGCTGCCGGCAGATCGTCGAGAGCGAGATCCTCGCCGCTGGCTACGCCATCTATTCCTGGCGCCAAGTCCCCATCGAGGTCTCGGTCATCGGCGAGAAGGCCAATGCGACACGGCCGGAGATCGAGCAGATCCTGATCTACGATCCTGCCCAGCGCGACGAGGCGATCTTTGAGCGTGATCTTTATGTCATTCGCCGGCGGATAGAGAAGGCGGCAATCGCGGCCTCGATCCCCGAGCTCTACCTTTGCTCGCTCTCCTGCCGCTCGCTCATCTACAAGGGGATGTTCCTGGCCGAGAGCCTGTCGGTCTTCTACCCCGATCTGACCGATGAGCGCTTCGTCAGCCGCTTCGCGATTTATCACCAGCGCTATTCGACCAATACCTTCCCCACTTGGCGCCTCGCCCAGCCCTTCCGGATGATCGCGCATAATGGCGAGATCAACACGGTGGCCGGCAACGCCAACTGGATGAAGAGCCACGAGACGCGGCTCTCGCATCCTCTGCTTGATGCCTATCTGGATGACATCAAGCCGGTGGTGCAGGCTGGCGGGTCCGATACCGCCATCCTCGATAATGTCTTCGAATTGCTGGTGCGCGGCGGTCGCGACGCGCCCATGGCCAAGGCCATGCTGATCCCGGAGAGCCTGGGCGCCAACGCCACAATGCCGCAGGCGCATCGCGATCTTTTTCTCTATTGCAACGCGGTGATGGAGCCCTGGGACGGGCCGGCGGCGATCTGCGGCACTGACGGGCGCTGGGCGGTGGCCGGGCTCGATCGCAACGGGCTGCGGCCGCTGCGCTACAGCCGCACCCGCGATGGGCTGCTGATTGTGGGTTCGGAGACCGGCATGGTGAAGCTGCCGGAGGACCAGATCCTCGCCAAGGGGCGGGTTGGCCCCGGGCAGTGCATCGGCGTCGATCTGGAAAGTGGGGCTTTTTATGATGACCGCGATCTGAAGGATCTGATCGCTGCCCGTCGCCCCTTCGGCAAATGGACCGAGCGCACCATCAGCATCGACGGCATCGTCCGTGCCGGCATCGCAGAGCCTGAGCTGTTGCGCGGCGAGCAGCTACGCCGTCGCCAGCTTGCGGTCGGCTACACCCTGGAGGAGTTGGAGACCATCCTGCATCCTATGGTCGAGGACGCGCAGGAAGCCGTCGGCTCGATGGGCGACGATACGCCCATTGCCGTGCTCTCCAGCCGCTACCGCGGCCTGCACCACTATTTCCGCCAGACCTTCAGCCAGGTCACCAACCCGCCGATCGACAGCCTGCGAGAGACGCGGGTGATGACGCTGAAGACCCGGCTCGGCAATCTCGGGAACATCCTCGACGAGGACCCGACGCAGTGCGACATGCTGATGCTGGACAGCCCGGTCCTGTCGAATGCCGAGTTCGAGGCGATGCGCCAGTTCATGGGCGCCAATGCCTGCGAGGTCGATTGCACCTTCTCGGCTGAGGATGGCGAAGCCGGTCTGCGCCGCGCCTTCGAACGCATCCGCCGCGAGGCGGCGGAGGGGGTGCAGCGCGGCTGCGCGCATGTGATCCTGAGCGATTCAGCGCAAGGCCCGGCACGGGCGCCGATCCCGATGATCCTGGCGGTCGGCGCGGTGCACACGCATCTGGTGCGGCATTCGCTGCGGACTTTTACCTCGCTGAACGTCCGCAGCGCCGAATGCGTCGATGTGCACTATTTTGCCGTGCTGATCGGCGCGGGCGCGACCACGGTGAACGCCTATCTGGCGCAGGAGAGTATCGCCGACCGCCAGCGCCGCGGCCTGTTCGGCGATGCCTCCCTCGCGGCCTGCGTGGCGAAGTACAAGAAGGCGGTCGATAAGGGACTGCTGAAGGTGATGTCGAAGATGGGCATCTCCGTGGTCTCCTCCTATCGCGGGGGGATGAATTTCGAGGCCATCGGTCTGTCCCGCGCGCTGGTGGCGGAATTCTTCCCCGGCGTACCGTCCCGCATCTCCGGGATCGGGCTGTCGGGCATCGCCCGGCGCGTGCTCGGGCTGCATCGGGTCGCCTGGGATGCCGATGCCGTCGCCCTGCCGGTGGGCGGCCTGTACAAGCGCCGGCTGCGCGGCGAGAGCCACGCCTTCGACGGCGGGCTGATCCACACGCTGCAACAGGCCGTGGAGACCGACAGCTACGGCACCTTCAAGCGCTATTCGGAAGCCGTCCGCCGGCAGCCGCCGGTCGCGCTGCGCGACCTGCTGGACTTCCGCGCCGAGGGCCGCCTGCCGGTCGCGCTCGAGGAAGTGGAAAGCATCACCGAAATCCGCAAGCGCCTGGTCGCCCCGGGCATCTCGCTCGGCGCACTCAGCCCGGAGGCGCATGAGACTCTCTCCATCGCCATGAACCGGATCGGCGCGCGTTCCGATTCTGGCGAAGGCGGGGAGGACCCGGCGCGCGCCAAGCCGCGCGCCAATGGCGACAATGCGAGCAGCGCGATCAAGCAGATCGCCTCCGGCCGCTTCGGCGTGACCGCCGAATACCTGAACAATTGCCGCGAGATCGAGATCAAGGTGGCGCAGGGCGCCAAGCCGGGCGAAGGCGGGCAGCTGCCGGGCTTCAAGGTGACCGGGCTGATCGCCAAGCTGCGCCATTCGACGCCGGGGGTGATGCTGATCAGCCCGCCGCCGCATCACGACATCTACTCCATCGAGGATCTGGCGCAGCTCATCTACGACCTGAAGCAGATCAACCCGGAGGCTTCGGTCTGCGTGAAGCTTGTCTCGCGGTCCGGGATCGGCACCATCGCGGCAGGCGTCGCCAAGGCAAAGGCGGATGCGATCCTGGTCTCCGGCCATTCGGGCGGCACCGGCGCCTCGCCGCAATCCTCGATCAAATATGCCGGCCTGCCCTGGGAGATGGGGCTGTCCGAGACGCATCAGGTGCTGGCGCTGAACCGGCTGCGGCATCGGGTGAAACTGCGGACCGATGGCGGCCTCAAGACCGGGCGGGACGTGATGATCGCGGCCATGCTGGGGGCGGAGGAGTTCGGTATCGGCACCGCCAGCCTGGTCGCCATGGGGTGCATCATGGTCCGGCAATGCCATTCGAATACCTGCCCGGTCGGGGTCTGTACCCAGGACGAAGAGCTGCGGCAGAAATTCGCCGGCAGCCCGGAGAAGGTGATCAACCTGTTCAGCTTCATCGCTGAGGAGGTGCGGGAGATCCTCGCCAGCCTGGGCTTCCGCAAGTTGACCGACGTGATCGGCCGCACCGACCTGTTGCGGCAGGTCAGCCGGGGAGCCGAGGATCTGGACGATCTCGACCTGAACCCGCTGCTGGTGAAGGTGGATGCCGGCCCGCATGCCAGCTTCTGCACGCTGGAAGGCCGCAATGAGGTGCCGGAGACGCTGGATGCCGACATGATCCGCGACGCCGCGGCGCTGTTCGAGCGCGGCGAGAAAATGCAGCTTGAGTACAACATCCGCAACACGCATCGGGCGATCGGCACCAAGATCAGCAGCCTGATCACCCGCCGCTTCGGCATGACCTCGCTGCAGGCGGGGCATCTGACGGTGCGGCTGCGCGGGACCGCCGGGCAGTCGCTTGGTGCCTTCGCGGTGCAGGGGCTGAAGCTGGAAGTGCTGGGCGATGCCAACGACTATGTCGGCAAGGGCCTGTCCGGCGCGTCCATCGTGGTCCGCCCGGCGCCTTCCTCCGGCCTCGTCTGGAACGAGAACAGCATCATCGGTAATACCTGCCTCTACGGCGCGACGGCCGGCGAACTGTTCGCCGCAGGGCAGGCGGGGGAGCGCTTCGCGGTACGGAATAGCGGTGCCGTCGCCGTGGTCGAAGGCTGCGGTGCCAATGGCTGCGAGTACATGACTGGCGGGACGGTGGTCATCCTCGGCCCGGTTGGCGACAATTTCGGTGCTGGCTTCACCGGCGGCATGGCCTTCCTCTACGACCCGGCTGAGGTCTTCGAGAAGCGGGTGAACCCTGACACGCTGCTCTGGGGCCGGCTGGGCTCGGCGCATTGGGAGGGCGAGCTGATCCGCCTGATCGAACGCCATGTCGAGGCAACGGGCAGCCGCTTCGCCGCCCGCCTGCTCAATGACTGGGCCGAGGAACGAGGCCGCTTTTGGCAGGTGGTGCCGAAGGAATACGCCCGCTACCTGCCAGTGCCGATGGCCGCGCCCGCGGCGGCAGCAGCCGAATGACCGCCCGCCCGGCGGGCGCTTTGCGGGGCGCCCGCCGGCTGGCATAACAGGTGGTGTGCGAATCCTCTATCACCTGCCGCTGTCGCCCTATGCTCGCAAGGCGCGCCTTGCGCTGACCGAAAAGCGGATTCCCTTCGAACTACGAAGTGAAAGGGTCTGGGACCGTCGGCCCGAATTCCTGGAGCTTAATCCCGCCGGAATGGTCCCAGTGCTGGTCGAGCCGAACGGCTTGGTGATCGCCGACAGCTACGCCATCTGCGAATATCTGGACGAGGCCTATCCCGACATCCCGATGCTTGGCCGCTCGCTTGCCGAACGGGCGGAAGTGCGGCGGCTGCTGGCCTGGTTCGACGGCAAATTCGCCGCCGAGGTGACGCAGAACCTGCTGTACGAAAAACAGATGAAGCGCCTGCTGGGGCGCGGCAATCCGGAAGGGGCGGTGATCCGCGCCGGCTACCAGAACCTGAAGCCGCATCTGGAATATCTGGGCTGGCTGGCGGAGACGCGGCATTGGCTGGCCGGGCCACAGCTGACGCTGGCCGATTTCGCCGCCGCTGCGCATCTCTCGGCCCTGGACTACCAGGGTGATGTCGACTGGTCGCTCAATCAGCCGGCGAAGGAGTGGTATGCAAGGGTGAAGTCGCGCCCAAGTTTCCGCGGCCTGCTCACCGACCGGGTCAGCGGCACGACGCCGCCCGATCACTACGCCGATCTGGATTTCTGAGAACTGCCCTGGAAGGCAGATGGCGCGCCCGAAGAGATTCGAACTCCTGACCCCCAGATTCGTAGTCTGGTGCTCTATCCAGCTGAGCTACGGGCGCGCATGCCGCTTGCGACGACGCCGGCAAATAGCCGAGCCCAGGTCGTCGCGCAACCCTCATACCCACCTGCGGCAAGGCGACCTCTGGGGCTTAGAGCATGCTGCGTTCACATACGTTCACGCAGCCCGCTCTAGCATGTGTTGGATCGCGCGATTCAGCGCCTTCGGCGCCTCCGCCTCAACGCATCGCGCTCTAAGCCGACGTCGGCGGTCGTGATTCATCGACGGGCAGGGCATCGAGAGGTCGCCCATGCCCGATCTGCTGATCCGCCACCGCGCCAGTGGCCTCGCGCTGGCATCGGCTCCCGCGCAGGCTCGAACAGGCGGGCATCGCCTGGCGCGCGCGACCAATCCGGGTTGACGCTCCTGGGCGGAAAACGCACCATCGGCAGCGCGGAGGAACGCATCAATGAGCCGCCATATCGTCGCTAAAATCGGCGACATCCCGTTGAACGGCAGCAAGCTTGTGGACGTGCGCGGCCGACAGATCGCCCTGTACCACGTCAAAGGCGAATATTTCGCCTTGGCCGATCGCTGCCCACATGAAGGCGGCTCGCTTTGCGCCGGGCGGCTGGTCGGCAAGCTGACGTCAAGGACGCCCGGCAGCTACGATATTTCGCGGCCGCATGAATTTGTCCAATGTTCCTGGCATGGCTGGGAATTCGATGTTCGGACCGGGCAATCCTATTGCGACCCGGACAGCATCAAGGCGCGGACCTATCAGGTCACGGTCGAGCCTGGGGCCGACTTGGCGAAAGGCCCCTTCGTGGCGGAGACCTTTCCCGTGACCGTTGAGGATCAGTACATCCTCGTGGAACTCTGAATCCCCCAGCCTCGCCCGGCTCGATGGCCGTGCCAGGGACATTGTCCCTGGCAATGAAATCTACAGCCCGTAAACCGCTTTCGCGTTGCCCGCGAAGATGCCGCGCTTCTCCGCCTCGCTCATCTGGCACTTGAAGGCGTAGCGGGGGTCATCGCTGTCCCAATGCGGGTAGTCGGTGGCGAACAGCAGCCGGTCCCAACCGATCCAGTCGATCAGCTTACGCAGATGCTCGGGCTTTTCGGGTTCCTCCACCGGCTGGGTGGTGAACCAGAAATTCGATTTCAGATACTCCGACGGCTTGCGCCGTAGATGCGGGACCTCGCTGCGCAGCGCGTGGTAATGGCTGTCCATGCGCCAGCCGAGCGAGGGCACCCAGCCGAAACCGCCCTCGACAATGACCATCTTCAAGGCCGGGAAGCGCTCTGGTACGCCTTCCATGATGAAGCTCGCCACCATGGCCGAGAGCGACATCGCAACCGCCTGATGTTCCTCGTAGTAGAAGGAAGGCCAGCCACCGCCCGCAACGCTGTGCCCGCTGGTCCCCAGCGTGTGCAGGCCTAGCGGCAGGCCGTAATGCTCGGCGGCTTCGTAGATCGGCCAGTAGCGCGACCGGCCGAGTGGCTCCAACGCCCGCGTCACCATTGAGACCTGGACGAAATCCGGATGTCCGGCCCAGCGTTCGATCTCCTTGACCGCGGCCTTGGCGTCCTCGCCGGCGACCGCGATGGTGCCCTTCAGGCGCTTATCCTTGCTGGTCCAGTCATCATGCTGCCACTGGTTCACTGCGGTCGAGACAGCCTCGGCGAAGCCTTGCACGCGCTCATCCATGCCGCGGACCGAAAGCGGCTGCAGCATGCCGTACTCGATATCGTGGAAGTCGAGATGCTGCTCCCGCATGAAGGCCAGGTCGCTGCCCGGCGGGCCACCGGTTGGCGGCCAGGAATCGCGCCGGGACAGCGCGGGCGCGGCTTTCGGATAAGGATAGGTGCTGGTGAAGGGTTGCCGCAGTCGTAGCCCGTATTCCTTGCGGTGCTGCTGCCAGCGCGGCGATAGCCAGCGATCGAGCTCGGCGCCGGACCGCATGGCCGGATGCACATCGCAATCGATCACCCGGAGGCGGGCCTGCGCGGGCACCTCGGGGCGGGGTAGAGTCGTCGCACTCATTGCACGGTCTCCCTCAATCTCGGGTAGGTGGCGAGAGCATTCTCCCGCAGCAGGCGGGGCCGTAGCCGATCTGGCAGGCCAGGTGGAATCGCGTCGGTGCCGTCAAACCGCCAATGCGGCCAATCGGTCGAGAATAGCAGCACGTCATCGCTGCCGATCATCTCCAGCAGCGTGGCGAGATCGGCCGGGTCGGGTGGTGCGTCGATCGGCTGGCATGAAATTCGGACATGTTCACGGAAGATTTCCGCCGGGCTGCGGTCCACCCAGGGTACCTCGCGCCGAAGCGCGCGCCATTCCTTGGTACCGCGCCACAGGAAGCTCGGTACCCAGCCAATTCCGGCGTTCAGCAGCACCACCTTCAACTTCGGATGGCGGGAAAAGGCGCCCTCCGCGATCAGCGACAGCAGCTGGCTCTGGAAGGTCTGGGCGAAGTTGACGTGGTCTTCGATGAGGTAGCTCGGCCAGCCATTTGCGGTCGGCGAGACGCGCAGCGAGCTGGCAATTTGCAGGGCGATCGGCATGCCGTGCCGCTCGGCCGCCTCCAGGATCGGCCAGTTCACCCGGCGGCCCAGCAGGGTTTCGCCGGCGCCCAGCACCAGGACTTGGACGAAGCGCTTATCGCCGGCACGCCGCTCGATTTCCTGCACTGCCAGTTCGGGGCTGTCGACCGGCACCAGGATGCTGGCACGCAGCCGTGGCTCCTTGTCCAACCACTCCTTCGCCACCCAGTCATTGGTCGCGCGGCACAGCGCTGCAGCGAGATCGACATTGTGCAGCGCCGGTGCGCCGAACAGCGGGTTCAGAATACCGATGCCGGTGCCAAAGGGCTCCAGCGCCTGCGCTCGCAGCAACTCCACGGTGCCACCGGCGAGGCCCGCTTCGGGCCGCCAATCCGGCCGCGCCGTCAGCGCCGCGCCGCGCGGCCACAGCGAAAGATCCAGGTCATCGAGGCCGCGGCCGATGATCTCGTCGCGCCAATGGTCGTCGAGATAGGGCAGCAGCGTCATGCACCCCGGCAGCGCCGGATGCAGGTCGACGTCTATGGCCCCCTGCGTCGAGACGGTCATGGCATGCAGGCAGTCATCGGCGGTATCCCCCGGGCGCTCGGTGACAAAGTGACCATGGGCGCGGTGCTTCTTCGTTCTGACCTTAAGCCTGCGCGACTGCGGCGCGGCAAGTCAAGCCATGACGCTTGACCTGAGGTCGGCCCAGGGCATTCACTAACGGCAAAACATCGGGGGAAGCTATGCGCCTAACACGGGTTCCGCGTCGTAGCCTGCTGGCCGTGAGCGCTTCGCTCGCCACGCCGGCGCTCGCGCAGGTGGAAACGCGGCTGGTCCGCTTCGTGGTGCCCTACCCGCCCGGCGGCGCCAGCGACGTCATCGCCCGGATGCTGGCGCCACCATTGGGTGAGGCGCTGGGGCAGACCGTGGTCATTGAGAACCGCCCGGGCGCGAATGGCGGCATTGCGGCAGAGCTCGTCGCGCGAGCCCCGCCGGATGGGCTGACGCTGCTGATGGGCAATGCCGGCCCGAATGCGCTGAACCAGGCGCTGTACGGGTCGCGGCTGGCCTATGACTGCCTCACCGATTTCACGCCGATCTCGCTGGTCTCCTCGGTGCCGCAGGTGATGGCGCTGTACCCCGGCTTTCCAGCCAAGACGCTGCCAGAGCTGATCGACTATGCCCGGGCGCATCCGGGCGAGGTAAACTACGCGGTAGGTGGCATCGGCTCGGCGCCGCATTTGACGCTCTCCCACCTTGGCAACTTGGCTGGGATCAACTGGGTCAGCGTGTCATTCCGCGGTGGCCAGGCCTCAATCACTTCGGTCGTCGCGGGGCAGATCCCGATCATCATGGATACCGCGCCCGTGGTACTGCCCCAGGTGCGAGAGGGCCGGGTGCGCGGCATCGCCGTAACATCGCGGCACCGCATCCCCTTGGCGCCGGACCTGCCGACCATCGCCGAGCAGGGCTTTCCGGGCTTCGAAGCGACCAGTTGGGGGGGCGTCCTCGGCCCCGCGAAGCTGCCGCCGGCGGTCACCGAACGGCTGCACGCGGCGGTGGTGCGTGCGATCGCGCAGCCTGAGTTGCGGGCCGCGCTGGCCAAGCAGGGGGTCGAACCACTGACCAGTACGCCGGCGGAATTCGCGGCCCATATCGCCGCAGAGGTGCAGCGGTGGACCCAGGTGGTGCGTATCGCGAATATCCAGCCGGAATGACCTGGTAGGCGGGGAACACAATGCCATGATGTCCCTACCTCGTCGGCGTCTGTTCGCCTCCGGTCCCGCGCTGTTCGCGGCACCGGCGCTTGCGCAAGACAATTTTCCGAACCGTCCGATCCGCCTGGTGCTCCCCTTCGGGCCTGGCGGTGTCTCAGACACCCTGGCCCGGCTGATCGCGGAGCAGGCCAGGCCCCTGCTGGGGCAGCAGGTCCTGATCGACCCGAAGCCCGGCTCCAACGGCGTCATTGCGACCGAATTCGTCGCCCGTGCGCCGAAGGATGGCTACACGGTCGGCTACATGGCTTATGGCTCGCTGGTGACAGGTCCCGCGCTCGGCGAGCCCTTGAACTACAAGCTGGATGATTTCCAACTCCTCACTGCCATTTTCCGCGCCGCGCAATTTCTCGCTGTGGCGAAGGACCTGCCGGTTCACAACGTGGCGGATTTCGTCGCGCTCTCGAAGGAGAAGCCGATACCCTATGGCACGGTGGGCCGCGGCGGGCCCGCGCATATTCTGCTCGAGATGCTGGCCGGTGAGACCGGCGGGCGGTTCGAGAACGTGGTCTACCGGACCGAGGCAACGGTGGTGCAGGACATGATCGGCGGCGCCATCCCGGCGGTGATGGCCTCACTGATGCCGGTGCTGCAGCAACATCTCGCCGGGCAGATCCGCATCATCGCGCATAGCGCGCCGCGCCACCTGGATGTACTGGCGGAGGTGCCGACCTTCGCCGAAGCCGGCTATCCCAGCATGACCTTCCGCTATTGCCACGGCTTGGCGCTGCCGGCCGGGACACCGCAGCCGATCGTCGAGCGGCTGCACCAGGATCTCTCCACGGCCATCCTGACCGATGCGGTGCGCGGCCGGATGACGCCGGATATGTCGCCCGATATCACGACACCTGCTGTTTTCGCCGCCAATATCCAGAACGAGACCAAGGCGCTGGCGGCGGTGATCAAGGCACGCGGTATCACCGCGGGATAGCGCAGCGCATCGCGCCCAATCCGACGCACCCCGCCATTTTGGTCGCGCTCAAAGCCCGCCAGTCACATCAATGGTCAGCCCGGTCACGAAATCCGCATCGGCCGAGGCGAGGAAGCAGATCACCTTGGCCTGGTCCTCGGCGAGACCCATGCGGCGCAGCGGTGTCCGGTTAATATCGGCCTCTCGTGCCTCGGGCGGCTTCTGGTGCCAGCGCGGGCCGATGCGTTCGGTGAGCGTCGTCGCGGGTGCGATGGCATTCACGTTGATGCCGTGCCGCCCTTGCTCCAGCGCCAGCTTCTTCGTGAAGGCCATGATGCCGCCCTTGGCCGTGGCATAGGCCGAAGAGCTGGCCTCGCTCAGTCCGCGGCCGGCGATCGAGGCGAGATTGACGATCTTTCCGGCGTGCTGCTGCTGCATCACCGGCAGCACCGCATGGGTGAACAGGAAGGTACCGGTCAGGTTGAAATGCAGGACCGCCTGCCAGTCGGCCAGCGATAGGGTCTCCGTCGCCGCCGCAGGATCGGCAATGATGGTGCTGCCGCCGACCGCGTTCACCAGGATGTCGATGCGGCCGAAGCGCTTGGCGATGTCACCGACCATGCCATTCACCTGGCCCTCATCCAGCGCATTGGCCGGAAACCCCTCGGCGCTGCCGCCTTGCGCGGCGATGCCGCCATTGATGGCGGCAACTGCGGTGGCGAGTTTTACTTCGTTGGTGTCGATCATCAACACGCTGGCGCCCTCGCGCGCCATGATGTCCGCCGTAGCGCGGCCGATACCGCTCGCTGCCGCAGTGATGAGCGCGATCTTGCCCTGGAACCGCATCTTTCCCTCCTTCAGGCTTGTCCCGATCAGGCGCCTTCGGCCTGGAGGCCTGCACGCCGGATAAGCTCGCCCCAGGTCTGCTTGTCCTTGGCGATCTGTGCGGAGAGCTCCGCCGGCGTGCCCAGCAGCACCTGCATGCCGTTGTCGAACATCCGGCGCCGGTAATTGGCATCGTCGCGGACCTGCAGCAGCGCCGCCGTCCAGCGCGCCAGGGCATCGCGATCCATGCCGCCCGGGCCGGCCAGGCCAAACCAGTTCACCATCTCAAAACCGGGGACGAATTGCGCCATCGGCGGCACGTCGGGCAATTGCGGTGCTGGCTCGGGGCTGCCGACGGCCATGGCGCGCACCGCGCCCTGCCGTACCTGGCCGAAACTGTCCGGTAGGTTGCCGAAGAACAGATCGACTTCCCGCGCGATTACCGCAAGCGTCGCAGGCGCGCCGCCGCGATAGGGGACGCCTAGGATTTTTGTGCCGGTCAGTACCTTGAACAGCTCCGCCGCCAGGTGCTGCGAGCCACCGCTGCCGGCCGAGGCATACGTCAGCTTGCCCGGATTCTCGCGGGCCTGAGCGATGAGCTCTGGCACGCTGCGGAAGCTGGCCTCGGGACTGGCAATTAGCAGGTTCGGAATGCCGACACCGTTCGAGACCGGCGTCAGGTCGCGGTCTGGATCGAGCGGCATCACCTGGCCAGGCATCTGCGCCATCACCGCCTGCACGCCCATCGAGGTCACGAAGATCGCATGGCCATCGCGCGCCATCGTGTTCATCGCCACTGCGCCAACCAGCCCGCCTGCGCCGCCGCGGTTTTCCACCTGCACCCGCTGACGAAAGATCGGCTGCAGCTTCTCGGCCAGGATGCGGGCAAAGGTGTCGCTGGTCCCGCCCGGCGGCGCCCCGCTGATGATGCGGATATCGCCACTTGGGAATGCCGCCCCGTGGGCAAGGTTGGGGATCCCGAGCGCAGCCGGCACCACGGCGATCAGACGCCTACGTTGCAGCATGTTTCCTCGCCTCCCCCTGCGGAGTTGGCCCGCTTGACGTTCAAGCTGCGCTAAGCGCCGGGTCTCGGTCAATGCGGGGATTTGCCGCGCACCGCCGCTTGCCGGCGGCTGCCTCCGCCGCGCAGACTTACCAGGGACAAGACCGACCGACGGCGAGGATGCGGTCGTCGCTGATCGCGATATCAGCCACACGGGGCTCGCCGCCCAAGCCGTCGGCGACCATGCCGCTGCGGATCATGAGCTCGGGTATGGCCGCCATGGCGTTCTCCCCTGGGCGCTTTTTATGCCACGATGACTAGAGCGCGATGCGTTGAGGCGGAATCGCCGAAGGCGCTGAATCGCGCGATCCAACACATGCTAGAGCGGACTGCGTGAACGTATGTGAACGCAGCATGCTCTAGTACGCAGGCGGGGCGGTACGACTGCCGAATCTCCACCGCCGCCTGGAATGGCATCCAACTCGCGGCGCGAGAGGACGACGCAACCGAGGTCGATAGCGCCGATGGCCGGCGGGTCGAGGCGACCTACCCGATGGAACAGGTGCGGACGGCGCTGGCGCATGCGGCGTGGCCGGGCCGACGCGGCAAGGTGCTGCTTCTACCTAACCCCCACCTGTTGGCCGGGATTACGCCCGCGCCGCTGGGGTGAGGGCGGCCGGCGGGTTGAAATGTGGGATCGCCGCCAGCAGCGCGGCCGTATAGGGCGCCGTCGGGGCGCTGAAGAGACGCGCGCTTGGTCCCGTCTCGACGACCCGTCCCGCCTGGAGCACCACGGTCCGCTCGCACATCATCCTGACGACGTTGAGGTCGTGGCTTACGAACAGAAAGCCGAGCCCGGTATCCCGCCGCAAGCGATCCAGCAGGTTCAGGATCACCGCCTGCACGCTGACATCCAGCGCCGCCGTCGGCTCATCCAGCACCAGTAGCTTGGGTTCGCAGGCGATGGCTCGGGCGATGCCCACCCGCGCCCGCTGCCCGCCCGAGAGCTGGTGCGGAAAGCGATCGAGGAGTGACCCTTCCAGCCCGCAGCGTTCGGCGAGGAAGGTGGCACGGCGTCTCAGTTCAGCGGGATCGCTGAGGCCGAGCAGCTTGCGTAGGGGGTCGGCGATGCTCTGGCAGGCGGAGAAGCGGGGATTCAACGAATCGCCCGGGTCCTGGAAGACCAATTGGATGTCCCGCCGGCGCGGATGGGCGTGAAAGCGTGCTGCTGGAAAAGCATCGATCGCCTCGCCGGAGAAGCGAATTTGTCCTGCGCTCGGGTCCAGCAGCCGGCATACCAGGCGCGCAATGGTGCTCTTGCCCGAGCCAGATTCGCCCACCAGCCCAAGGCTCTCACCGGGCGCTATACGGAAGCTGACATCGTCCACCGCAGGGGGGCCGGGGCCGAAGCGCTTGCCGAGCCCCTCAACCTCCAGGAGCGGTGGGCCGGGCGGCGGCGCCTGGACCGCCAGCGGCGGCGGTAAGCCGATCAGCGTATGCACTTCAGAGCGCGGGGTGGGTGAGGCGGCGACGAGGCGGCGGGTATAGGGATGCCGGGGCGCGCCGAACAGCGCGGCGGGGGGCGCCTCCTCGACCACCTCACCGCGTTCCATCACTGCAATGCGGTCGCATTGCTGTGCGGCGAGACCGAGGTCATGGGTGATCAGCAGCAACGCCATGCCCCGCCCGGCGATGATCTCGCCCAGCAGGTCCATCACCGCCTTCTGGGTGGTGACGTCGAGCCCGGTGGTTGGCTCATCGGCGATCAGCAGCGCCGGTTCGCAGGAGATCGCCATGGCGATCATCACCCGCTGGCACATCCCCCCCGATAACTCGTGGGGATAGGCCCCCAGCCGGCGCTCCGGCTCCCGGATGTGTACGGCGCGCAGCAGGTCGAGCGCCTGGTCTCGGGCCGCAGCGGCAGAAAGCGCGCGGTGCGCGCGGAGCACATCGGCGATCTGCAATCCGACAGGTCGAATGGGGTTGAGAGCGGCGCGCGGGTTCTGGAAGATCATGGACATCGCCGCCCCGCGCAGGGGCTGCATGATGCCGCGCCCGGCTTGGGTAATATCCTCGCAGCGGAAGGTGATGCGTCCCCCTGTAACCTGAGCCGCACGGTCCAGAAGCCGCATCACCGCGAGCGCGGTCACGCTTTTGCCGCTGCCGCTTTCGCCCACGAGGCCCAGCGTTTCCCCCGCAGCGAGGCTTAGCGAGACGCCACGCAGCGCGGGTACCGTGCCGTGCCGTGTTGTGAAGCTGACATGCAGGTCCGCAACCGAAAGCAGGCCGCTCATGTCCTGAGCCTTGGGTCCAGGATGTCACGCAGCCCATCGCCCAAAAGGTTGAAGCAGAGGACGGCGAACATCAGGGCGGCGCCGGGACAGACCACCAGCCACCATTTGCCGCTCGTGATGAAGCGCGCGCCCTCGGCCACCATGATGCCCCATTCGGGTGTGGGCGGGCGGACGCCGAGCCCGAGGAAGGAGAGGCCAGCGGCATTCAGGATGGCCCAACCGAGATTGAGCGAGACCTGTACCGCCATCGCCGGCAGGATGTTTGGCAGCAGGAAGCGCATCACCACCCCGACCGGTCCATGGCCTGAACAGCGTGCCGCCTCTACCCATCCCAGGTTGCGTCTGACATTCACCTCTGCGCGGGCGAAGCGGATATAAAACGGCAGGTTGATGATTGCGGTCGCGTAGATGATGTTCTCCACGCGGTTGCCGAGGGCGGCAACCAGGGCCATCGCCAAGACAAAGAGCGGAAAAGCCATCAGGACATCGACGAAGCGGCCGACCCAGCGATCCAGCCGGCCGCCGATATACCCGCAGAAGGCGCCTATCATTGCCCCGAGGGCGAAGGAGAGTGCGACCGCGGAGGCGGCGATCGCCAGATCGAGCCGTGTTGCGGCGATGACCCGGCTGAATACGTCGCGACCGAGTTGATCGGTGCCGAACCAATGGGCGGCGGATGGCGGCTGCAGCGCCATGGGGACATTGGAGGCGATTGGGTCGTAGGCCAAAAGCGCAGGGCCGATCAGGGCGAGCAGCAGCAGCACAAAGGTGCCGAGGCCAGCGAGCAGGGTGACCGGATTGCCGCGCAGCACCCAGGCCGCGTGGCGGAGCGTCGCGTTCATTCCATGCTGACCCTGGGGTCGGCGAGGCCGTAGAGCAGATCAACGACCAGGTTAACCAGCACAAAGATCGCTGCCATCAGCAGCACGAAGCCCTGCACCGGGGCGTAATCCGAGGCCAGCAGGGCATCGAGCGCATAGGAAGCGACGCCAGGCCAGGAGAAAACCTTCTCGACCAGAACATTCGCCCCGAGCATGGTCGAAAAGACGATGCCCATGATGGTGATCACCGGCAGCAGCGCATTGCGCAACGCATAGACCAGCACGACCCGCCGCCGAGAGAGGCCCAACGCGTCGCCGGTGCGGATGAAATCGCTGGTGAGCACGGCCAGCATGGCGGCCCGCGTCATGCGCGCCAGCGGGGCGAGCACGAAGAGCGCCATGGTCGTGGCCGGGAGCACAAGCTGCGTGGCCGCAGCGCGCCAGGCCTCCCAATCTCCCGCCAAGGCGCTGTCGATCAGCAGGAAGCCAGTCACCCGCGGTGGTTGGCTGGCGAAGATATCGATCCGCCCGGTCGGATCAGGCGCGAGGCCCAGCAGGTAGTAGAAAGCGTAGATCAGGAGCAGGCCGGAGACGAAGGTGGGGACGCAGACGCCAAGGGTGCACAGCAGGCGAACCCCATGATCGACCGCGGAGTTGGGTGCGAGAGCGGCGACGATTCCCAGCGGCAGAGCGCAGGAGAGTGCTAGTAGCAAAGCCGTCAGGGTTAACTCCAGCGAGGCTGGCAGGCGGTTCACCAGATCGGTGACCACCGGTTGGCCCGTGCCCATCGAACGGCCGAGCCTGCCTCGGCCGATGTCGCCCAGGTAGCGGACCAGTTGCTCTGGTATCGGTCGGTCGAGGCCCATCTGCTCACGGATCGCCTGAATTTCGGCCTCCCCCGCATTGGGCCCCGACGCGAAGAAGATCGCCGGGTCGCCAGGCAAGACCCGCATCAGCAGGAAGGTGAAGACGACCACGCCGAATAGCGCCGGCAGCGAGCCGAACAGCCGCCAACCGGCGCGGCGCAAAAGCGCCGGCATCGCTCAGCTACGCTTCAGGTCGCGGTAATCCACCTGGCGATGGTACTGGTATGTGTAGCCTTCGACATTTGGCGGCATCACCGCATCCTGGTTCGGCTGCCACAGCATGATGATCGGGACGTCTTCCGCCAGGATCGCGATCAGCCGACGGGAGAGGCGATCATATTCTGCCGGATCCTGTTCATACCGCGCCTTCTCTGCCACGGCATTGACCTCCGCATTGTTCCAGCTGCTGTAGTTCCAGCGTTGGTTGCCGGTGAAAAAGTTGCGGAAGAAGTAGTCGGTGGATGGCAGCCAGGCGATCGAGGTCTCCGTCAGGAAGGGCAGCTTCTTCTCCGTGACCAGGGTGCTGATCTGCGCATCCGGCAGCTTCTGAATCTCAACCCGCACGCCGATCCGCCCGAGCGCTTCCTTGAGCAGTGCCGCCAAAGGCTCGGAGGTCGCGGCCGAGCCGACGTTGAAGCTGAAGGTGGTATCGAGGCCGTTTGGATAGCCGGCCTCGGCCAGCAGTGCCCGCGCCCGGTCGAGATTCTGTGTCAGCGGCAGGGGCTGTGGGAATTTTCCGTTGGGCGGGCTGCCTTGCCAGCTGGCACCGAAAAGCGGTGCGCCGCGTTCGAACAGCGCTGCCTTGAAGATGTCCTGATACGGCAGGGCTGCCGCCACTGCCTGGCGCAGCTTAACGTTGTTGAAGGGGGCCATCTGGGTATTGAAGGCGATCATCGTGAAGGCATTGAATTGCGGCGTGGAGACCAGCTTCACCCGGCCACGCTGCGCGAGAGTCGGGATGTCGCTCGCCATCAGGTCGATGCTGAGATCAGCATCGCCGCGCTCGATCAGGCTGGCCCGTGTCGCGGCTTCGGGGATGGTCTGGCAGATAACACGGCGGAAAAAGGGTAGGGGGCCGCCCTTCCAGGCATCGTTGCGGCGCAGGATCACCTGCTCGCCGGGCTTGAAGGTTTCCACCGTATAGGCACCGGAGCCGGCGGTATTGGTCTTCAGCCACTCCTGCGCCCAGGGGTCCTCGGCGGTCGCGTGCTGCTTGGCGAGCTTGCTGTTGATGATGATGCAATAGAGCGTGCAAAGATTGGGTAGCGCGAGGCGATCCGGTTTCTCCACCGTTGCCCGGACGGTGTGGGGATCGAGGATCTGGAACTGCTCCGGCTTCGTCCAGCCGCCGGTCTGGATCTGCACCGCGGCCAGCGACTTGGCGCTGACGTGACGGTCAAGTGACCATTTGACGTCCTCGGCCGTTACGGGCGTGCCGTCGTGGAATTTCGTATCCCGCTTGAGGTGGAAGGTGAACGTCCGGCCGTCCGGGCTGGTTTCCACCTTCTCGGCGAGCTCGCCATGGATGGTATCGGGGTCGAAGACCCAGCCGCCATTGCTGCCTTGCTTGCGGCCGAAACCAACCAGCCGGTCATAGACATTGACGCTGATTCCGAAGGCTTCCCGGGTGCTGCCAGGCATCGTGGGGTCCAGCGTATTGACGCTGTTCCCGGTGACCTGACGGAGTGTCTCGGCGCGGCTTTGTGCCATCGCCGGGCCGGTGGCCAGCGGCATAGCGGCAGTTCCGGCGAGGATGGCACGGCGGCTGAGCGGCATCGCGGTTCTCCGAATGGGTAGATTGAGCCAGTCAAGCAAGCGGCGCGCCGGCAGCATGGCAAAGGGCGCGATCGCCGGCAATCAGGCCGCCAGCCAACCGCCATCGACTGGCAAGGCAATGCCGGTGGTGAAGCTTGCCGCATCGCTCGCCAAATAAAGCACCGCTTCGGCGACTTCCTCGGCACGGCCCAGACGGCGCATTGCGTGGCGAGCGACGGAGGAGGCTTCCGCCGCGTCCGGGTCGCTGCGGCGGGCGAAGCTGCGGCGGAGCAGCGGTGTTTCGATCGCGCCAGGCACCACGGCGTTCACCCGAATGCCATCGGCCACGAAATCCATCGCCATGCACCGTGTCAAACTGAGGATCGCACCCTTGGCGGCGATATAGGCGCTGTTACCGGCACCGCCGGCGATCGCGAGTTGAGAGGCGGTGGTAACGATGGCCCCGCCGCCCTGACGCCGCATCGCCGGGATCACTGCGCGAGCCCAGAGCCAGGTGCCGCCCACATGGACCCGCATGACCGCGTCCCAATCCTCGGGCGTCGTGGTCAGGACCGTGCCGCCGGTCGAAAAGCCGGCCGCAGCATAGAGGATGTCGATCTGCCCGTAGGTGGTCAGCACTGCGGCGGCATCAGCCTCGGCGGTACCAGGTGCCCCGACGTCAGAGACGAAAGTCAGAGCCGTTCCCGCCTCCATCGCGGTCTCCCGCAAACCTTCGACATCCCGGTCCACCAGGGCCAGGCGGGCGCCTTCACGCGCAAAGCCAAGCGCCACGGCGCGGCCGATACCGGAGGCCGCACCTGTAACGATCGCCACCTTGTCCTGAAACCGCATGCCCATCCCTTTCCTGCGCCGATCGGGCAGGTCGGCAGAGTGACACGGCGGGGCGGTGCAGTCGCCTCTCCGCGGCCCAGCTAAATGGCGCGGCGGCGCACCGTGGCGATGAGCACGACCCAGCCATCGGCCGCGTCGTCGTGGCAACTGTATGCGTTGAGGAAGTGGCACCAGCGGTATGGCGCTAAGCCTAGAGCGCGATGCGTTGAGGCGGAATCGCCGAAGGCGCTGAATCGCGCGATCCAACACATGCTAGAGCGGGCTGCGTGAACGCATGTGAACGCAGCATGCTCTAGTGCCGAGCGCTGCGGCCAGTGCCACACAGCCCAGGAAACCGCAGGTGTCGGCCTGGCGATTGAGGAGCAGAAAAATCCAAATCCAGCGGTGAAAGGAATTGACCGCTGGTATCCGCGCCTCGCTCGCTTGGTATCAGCCGCCGAGCTTGTCGAGCTCGCGCACGATCGCCTCGCCCATCACCGAGGTGCCGACGCGGGCGCGGCCGGCCTGCATGATATCGGCGGTCCGCAGCCCGCCGGTCAGCACGTTCTCCACCGCGCGCTCGATCAGCTTCGCCTCCTCCTCCAGCCCGAAGGACCAGCGCAGCAGCATGGCAAAGGACAGAATCTGAGCGGAGGGATTGGCCACTCCCTTGCCGGCGATATCGGGCGCCGAGCCGTGGATCGGCTCGTACAGCGCATGCCGCTTGCCGGTGAGGGGGTCGATCGCCCCCAGCGTTGCCGAAGGCAGCATGCCGAGCGAGCCGGTCAGCGCCGCCGCCAGGTCAGACAGAATGTCGCCAAACAGGTTATCGCCCAGGATCACGTCGAACTGTTTCGGCCGGCTGCACAGCTGCATGGCGCAGTTATCGGCGTACATGTTCTCCAGCTCGACATCGGCGAACTCGGCCTTGTGGATCTCGCCCACCACGGCGCGCCACAGGCGGCCGGTCTGCATGACATTCGCCTTCTCGACGCTGGTCACCTTGTTGCGCCGCTTGCGTGCCAGGTCGAAGGCGACGCGCGCCACGCGGGCGATCTCGTCCTCGGCATAGACCTGGCTGTCCAGGCCGTGGCGCTTGCCGGCGGCATCCTTGGTGATGCCGCGTGGCTCGCCGAAATAGACCCCGCTCGTGGTCTCCCGCACCACCATGATATCGACGCCGCGGACGATATCGGTCTTCAGCGCGGAAGCCTCGGCCAGCGCGTCGAAGACCACCGCCGGGCGCAGATTGGCGAAGAGACCCAGCTCCTTGCGCAGCCGCAGGATGCCAAGCTCGGGACGCTGTTCGAAGGGCAAGCTGTCCCATTTTGGCCCGCCGACACTGCCGAACAGCACCGCATCGGCCGTCCTGGCGCGCGCCAGCGTGGCGTCGGAACAGGGCGTGCCCTCGGCGTCGATGGCGCAGCCGCCGACCAGCCCTTCCTCGATGTCGAAGCGGATGGCGCGGCGGCGGCCCAGCCATTCCAGCACCCGGCCGGTTTCGCGCATCACCTCGGGGCCGATGCCGTCGCCGGCCAGCACCAGCAATTTCTTGTTGGCGGCCATCAGAGGCTGTTCCCACCGAGCCAGGGTTGCGCCGATTTCTGCTTCGCCTCGTAGCCGTCGATTGCCGAGACATGCTCAAGGGTTTGGCCGATATCGTCGAGCCCGTTCAGCAGCAGGTGCTTGCGCAGCGGATCAACCTCGAAGGGGATTTCCTCGCCCGAGGGACGGATCACCACCTGGCGCGCCAGATCGACGGTGACCCGCGCATTGCCGCCCAGCTTCGCGTCTTCGATCAGCTGTTCGCAGACCGCGCGCGGCAGCTTCACCGGCAGCAGGCCATTCTTGAAGCTGTTATTGTGGAAGATGTCGGCAAAATCAGGGGCGATGACGCAGCGGATGCCAAAATCGGTCAGCGCCCAGGGCGCGTGTTCGCGTGAGGAGCCGCAGCCGAAATTCTCATAGGCAATCAGCACCTCGGCCTTGCGGTAGGGTTCCTGGTTCAGCACGAAATCCGGGTTCTCCGTGCCGTCCGGCCGGTAGCGGA
>Ga0114959_10001065_pt1 | contig 24966 bp, 23 predicted proteins | sample C_130625_EF_Meta_FD_87317 | JGI IMG/M metagenome (GOLD analysis project Ga0114959, IMG submission 87317) | Freshwater microbial communities from Lake Croche, Canada to study carbon cycling - C_130625_EF_MetaG | ecosystem: Environmental > Aquatic > Freshwater > Lake | place: Lake Croche, Canada... | reverse complement strand
TTTACAATCAACGGGACGGGCAGAAATTGCAGCTTTGGCTGACGAAATCCGTGAGCATTTAACGGGTGATTCAGAAGTTTATGCCAATCCTTCAACCTATTTTGACCAAGTTATTGAAATTGATTTAGATACGCTTGAGCCATATCTAAATGGTCCTTTCACGCCAGATTTAGCGACGCCTATTTCTCAAATGAAAGAAATGGCTGAGAAAAATGGGTGGCCAACAAAAATTGAAGTAGGTTTGATTGGTTCATGCACTAATTCATCTTACGAAGATATTTCTCGAGCCGCATCACTGGCTCGTCAGGTAGCTGCTAAAGGTTTGAAAGCCAAATCAGAATACACTGTAACGCCTGGTTCTGAATTAGTTAGATATACGATTGAGCGTGATGGATTTATCCAAACTTTTGAAAGCATCGGTGGAAAAGTATTTTCAAATGCTTGTGGACCATGTATTGGTCAATGGGCGAGACCGGGTGCTGAAAAGGGAGAGAAAAATACGATCGTTCACTCATTCAATAGGAATTTTGCGAAACGTGCGGACGGAAACCCAAACACCTATGCTTTTGTAGGCTCACCAGAATTGGTAACGGCTTTAGCGATTGCAGGAGATTTGACATTCAATCCATTAACGGATTATTTGACCAATGAGGCGGGTGAAAAAGTGAAATTTGACGCTCCAACTGGAAACGAATTGCCACCTAAAGGTTTCGCAGTGGAAGATGCAGGATACCAAGCACCCGCCGCAGATGGTTCGAGTGTTGAGGTAAAAGTCTCGCCAACATCAGATAGATTACAATTATTAGAACCTTTCAAGGCTTGGGAAGGTACTGATTTGTTAGGCTTGAAATTATTGATTAAAGCCAAAGGAAAATGTACAACTGACCATATTTCAATGGCTGGTCCTTGGTTGAAATATCGTGGACATTTGGACAATATTTCTAATAATATGTTGATTGGTGCTGTTAACTTCGCTAACGAAAAAACAGATAACGTTAAAAATCAATTAACGGGTGAATACGGACATGTGCCAGCAGTACAACGTGCCTATAAAGCAGCTGGAATTGGTTCAATTGTGGTTGGTGACCAAAATTACGGAGAAGGTTCTTCTCGTGAACACGCTGCGATGGAGCCACGTTTCTTAGGTGTGAGAGCAGTTTTAGTAAAATCTTTTGCTCGCATTCACGAAACCAATTTGAAGAAACAAGGAATGTTAGGTTTGACATTTGCCAATGAAGCAGATTACGATAAAATCCAAGAAAATGATACAATCGACATTAAAGGTTTAGCTACATTCGCTCCAAACACTCCGTTAATGATCATCTTGAATCATGCGGACGGTAGTTCGGAAGAAATTTTAGCAAATCATACTTATAACGAACAACAAGTTGAATGGTTTAAAGCGGGTGGTGCTTTGAATATTATTCGTGCCAATGTTGGGAAGTAAGTTTTAGAATTCTATTTTTCAATCCTTATAGGCTTCGAAACCTATAAGGATTTTTTATCTAAGCGATTCTACCACCTCTTTCACATATTTTATCGTAAAATCAATTTCCTCCTCCGTCGTATATTTCCCCAAACTAAAACGAATGGAAGCGTAAGCCAAATCATCACTTAAACCAAGGGCTTTCAATACATACGAAGGCTCAACAGAGGCAGAAGTACAGGCAGAACCACTCGAAACGGCAATATCTCTGAACGATAGCAACAGATTTTCGCCATCAACTTTTCCAAATGAAATATTTGTTAGATTCGGTAAACGATTTTCAATATTTCCATTTACTTTCACATCAGAAATATTTTGTAAAATGCCTTGTTCTAATTTATCTCTTAAAAGAGTAAGTCGTTGATTATCAATGAGTAATTCTTTTTTAGCTAATTCACATGCCGCTGCTAAACCCATAATTCCTGTTACATTCAATGTACCCGAACGAAATCCTCTTTCGTGTTTCCCCCCGTCCATCTGAGCAGTCAATTTACTGGATTTTAAGGTTTTTTTGATAAATAAAGCACCAATTCCTTTGGGGCCGTATAGTTTATGCCCCGATAAACTCAACAAGTCAATCTTATCTTTTTGAACATCTATTTTAATTTTTCCGACTGCTTGCGTGGCATCGGAATGAAAAAGAATATCATGTTTTCGTGCCAATTCTCCAATTTTTTTTGTCGGTTGAATAGTCCCAATTTCATTGTTAGCATACATAATTGAAATTAAAAAAGTATCGTTTTTGATGGCATTTTCAACTTGTTGGACGGTTATTAAGCCCGTCGAATCAGGTTGTAAATACGTAATTGCAGCGCCCCATTTTTCAAGGTGTTGACACACATCTAAAACTGCTTTGTGTTCTGTTTTAACCGTAATGATATGTTTTTTAGCAGGATAATTAGCCTCAAATAAGCCTTTGATTGCTAAGTTATTCGCTTCAGTTGCTCCGCTAGTAAAAATAATTTCTTTAGGCTCTGCATTTATTAAGGTTGCTACTTGTTCACGAGCATTTTCAATGGCTTCTTGGGCAGTCCAACCGAATAGGTGCGAACGTGAAGCCGCATTTCCAAATGTGTCGGTAAAAAATGGTAGCATCTTTTCCATTACCCGTTTGTCAACGGGCGTTGTGGCGTTATAATCCAGATAAATAGGTAATTTCATATTGGTTCGACAGGTTTCCAAGCTTTCTGTATTGTGTGGTAGGCTATAAACCTGTCCTTTTTTAAAAACAAAAAAATGGAGCAAACGTTTTGTTTACCCCACTTTAAATAATCATTTTTTTGAATTTTATTTTCCACCAAACAATCCACCAAGAAGACCGCCTAATCCGCCTCCTCCTTGTTGTCCACCGCCCATGAATTTGCTAGCGATATTCATCACATCACTCATATCCACTTTTCCATCTGCCATTACTCCCATAATATCGCTCATATTGAAAGAAGAATCTTGTGGGTCATTCGTTTTAGAAATCATCGAACCCATAACACTTGGAAGAACTTGAGATACGATTCCAGAAGCAGCACCGTTGCCGATACCAAACTTTGTCATCAATCCACTTATTGCTTGTTGAGCAATTCCTGCAACGATTGGATTTGACATCAATCCGCTGGCAGAAGTCCCAGATTGGCCACCAAGTAATCCAGCTAACCCAGCCATTCCACCTTGCCCGCCTTGCGCCTGTTGTTGCATTCCACCCGTAATGGCTCCTAAGATCGTTTGCATCGCATCATTATTATGTTCATTTGGGATGGCGGGATTATTAACGATTGCTTCTTGAGAATGGTCTTGAATCAGACCCATTAGTTGTTCTAACATTTTTGTTTTCTTTAATGTGATTTTCTTAAAAATAATTACAATAATAGATACACTTTTTCTAAATTCAAGGATTATTCTAACGTTTATTCTAAATTAAGGCTTAATGACAACTAAACTCACCGCTGATTCACAATTATTTAAAGGTAATTCTTTAAAGGATCAAATTAAATTGTTAACAACCGATTTGTTGTACCCTTCTGAATCTGACGAGAAAATTACATATTTTGAAATGGAATTATTTCCCATAGAAAACTTTTCAATATCCGATTTTAGGATGTTTAATGGAATTTCTTCTTATATTACCATTCAAGAAATTGATTTTGATAAATTCTTTGCGCCAATGATTAAAATCGAAGATTGGTATGGCGAAGATGAGAAAAAGTGGGCGATAGATAGTTTAAAGTTGAAAGTTTTGCTTTCAGAAAAATTAAAAGACATAAAAATCTTAAAAGTTGGCAAAATGGAAATTGACGTTTATCTTTTCGGAAAAGAGGCAGAATCTAAATGGTCAGGACTAAAAACCAAAGTCATCGAGACATAAAAATAGAACAAGGGATTTAAAATTGTAGAATTTATTATTTTTAAAATCTGTGTGGCCGTTGGCATCGGCGTAATCTGCGTTCCATTGGTACAAAAAAAAGAGCGATTCAAATGAACCGCTCTAATTTTCTATTTTATTGATGCTGTAACCGCTTTGAATGCCTCTGGGTTATTCATTGCTAAATCAGCTAATACTTTTCTATTCAACTCAATACCTTTTGCGTGTATCTTACCCATAAATACTGAGTAAGACATTCCTTCCTGACGTGCTGCAGCATTGATACGCTGAATCCACAATGAACGGAAGTCTCTTTTCTTTACCTTACGGTCACGGTAAGCATATTGAAGACCTTTTTCAATCTTGTTTTTTGCTACTGTCCATACGTTTTTACCTCTTCCGTAAAAACCTTTGGCTAATTTGATAATTTTTTTACGTCTTGCTCTTGACGCTACGTGATTGACACTACGTGGCATAATTTTGTTTGTTTTTTGAAATTTGGCGGTAAATTTTTACACTTAATGGGCCAATTTTCTGGTTGAACAATAACTAAAATTAGGGATTAGGAGTTGGGGATTAGTTGAAAACGATATTCTTTTCCTCGCATCTTAACACCTAAAAGGTACTGATTAATTTGAATTAGATGTTTTTTCCAAAACTGATACCTAAAACCAATTACCTCATACCTCAAAACAAATATTACATAACTAACATTAAAGTTACTCTGTCCATATCTGATGAACTTACTAACGTAGCATGAACTAAGTTACGCTTACGTTTTGTAGATTTTTTAGTAAGAATGTGGCTATGGTAAGCGTGCTTACGCTTTATTTTGCCGGTTCCTGTAATCTTAAATCGCTTTTTAGCGCCAGATTTGGTTTTAATTTTTGGCATTTCTGTTAAATGTTTTAAAAATGAAAAGTATTGATTTTATAAAATAGAATGCAAAGATACGGAAAATACAAATACAAATTTAAAAATACTCTTCAAAACGTTCGTAAAGCATAGTAATGTAATTTCTATTGCCATTTGGGTTTCGTAAACTCTTCGTAAATTCATACCAATATCCATCTCCGATGGAAATGAACTTACCTAATGCGTGCGGTTCATTTTTGGTGGCTTTATCCGTTAAAAACTCACCAATAAATACTTGACCCAACAAATCACTGGCTTCTTCCCACGGTAAACTTCTGCTTATTTTCTCACCATTAATTTCTGTGAAGGCTTCCACTTTTCGATCGGTGTAATGGAGAATCAATTCAAAAATTGAAATTTTATTATTTGACCCTAAGTTTTTGAAAATCAGCTTGAAGGGCATTTCTTTCCCATACGTTTCATAAACGGTTTGGGCTAATTCTTGCAATAAATATTCCCATTCTTCTTGATTTTGTGGATTGCCGAACGGTCTTTCGTTGATAGATAATTCCAGAAAATTTTGTTCTTCCTTTAAGCCTTTGGTATTGGGCTTTTCGGGCGTAAATGCTAATAATTTCAGTATGGGTTGTTTCCAAGCATTCGAGATTTCTCCGGCCCAAGCAAGGTCTTCTTCACCATTGAAACCCTCTTCCAAAATTTCTTCGTCCGTCAATTCATCTCTATACGTATAGGCGATTTCAAATTTTGTATCAATAAAATCCTTCATAAAATCGAATGTGAGTAATATTTGATGTGAAAACGGTGGTGGTAAAATATCCGACGTTTCAAATTTTATTTCTAAATGTTTAAGTTCCTCTAATTTCATACTACCTAATTTTTTGTTCTCTGAATCAATGTTAGGGCAAAGATACTAAGCCTTTTACCGTTAGAGGTTGTTTAGAACTTATGGAGGAATAGTTTTTCAAAAAAAAGTGTAAATTTGAAGAAATTAAAGGGGATCAATTTAGTTTTTACTCAGTAATATAATGAAAAAAAGATTAGTCGTATTAACGGGAGCGGGTATTTCTGCCGAAAGTGGGGTTGCTACTTTCAGAGATTCAGATGGACTATGGGAAAATTATTCTATTGAAGATGTTGCTACGCCGCAAGGGTGGGCCAAAAACCCAGCATTAGTGCAACGTTTTTATAATGCAAGACGGCAACAATTGCCCACGGTTGTACCCAACGCAGGCCATAAAATTTTGGCCAAATTGGAAGAACATTTTTATGTCAGAATTATTACTCAGAACGTTGATGATTTGCATGAACGTGGAGGTTCAACAAATGTTCTCCACCTACATGGGCAACTCACGCAAGCAAAAGGCTCAAAGGATAAGGTAAAGATTTATGACATTGGATATAATTCCATAGAAATGGGAGATTTAGCCGAAGATGGTACGCAAATGCGTCCGCACATTGTATGGTTTGGCGAAGATGTACCAGAAATTATAAATGCCGTAGAATTAGCCGCCGAAGCAGAAATTTTTGTGGTGGTAGGTACATCCATGCAAGTTTATCCAGCGGCTAGTTTAGTAAATTATGTTGGGAAAAATGTACCGATTTATATCATTGACCCCAAAAAGCCCGATATTGAAATTACTGATAATATGACTTATGTTCAAGCGGGTGGTGGTGAAGGTTTGCAACAATTATTTGAAATTTTAACTGAGAATCTTAAATTTTAAATACTATGAGTGTTTCAGTTTTAAATCGTGCCTCCAATTCTATCAATCTTTATGACAGGGATATTGATGATGACGAATTCTTTGAATTATGCCAAAGAAATCCTGAACATAAATTTGAAAAAAATACAGAATGAACAATAATTATTATGCCTAATTCGGGAGGAAATACTGGTAAACGAAATTCTGAAATTAATACAGAATTAAATCTATACATGAGACAGCAAAAATCGGGAAAAGTTTTCGATTCTTCAACCGCCTTCGTTTTCCGAACGGAGCAACTCGTTCTCCTAATGCGGCATGGGTGAGTGATGAACTTTGGAATACTTTGAGTGATGCTGAACAAGATAAATTTCCAAAAATTAGTCCAGAATTTGTGATTGAATTGTGGTCTCCGAGTGATAAACTAAAAGAGGCAAAAATGAAAATGTTGAAATCTATCGAAAATGGTGTTCAATTGGCGTGGTTAATAAATCCAAACGAAGAAGAAGTTCATAGCTTCCGAACGGATGGCACAATTTCAAGAGTTAATGATTTTGAGAATACCTTGTCAGAAGAAGCAATTTTGAAGGATTTTGAATTTAAACTGAATCTATTACGATAATAACTAGTTATATCTCTAAATAAACTTTATGAAAAACTTCACATCAAACAACCCTACAAAACTATTTTTCGGAAAAGGTGTTGTTTCAAAATTAGGGTCTTTCTCTAAAAAATTAGGGAAAAAAGCAATTATCATGATTGGCAAAGGCTCCGTAAAACACAATGGGATTTTGGATGCGGTTACTAAACAGTTAATATCCGTTGGAACTGAATATGTTCTGTTCGAGGGAATTAAATCTAATCCAATTTTTCAAGATGTAGATGCCTGTGTTAGCATAGCTCGTGAATTTCAAGCCGACCAGATCATTGCCATTGGTGGAGGTTCAGTGATTGATTCTGCCAAAGCAGTTGCCGTTGGGTTCTTCCACGATGGCACCGTCTGGGATATTTGTTCGGGTGGAATTAAAGCAAAAGAAGCATTGCCAATTTTATGCGTTTTAACTTTGGCTGCCACAGGTACTGAAATGAATATGTTTTCTGTGATTCAGAATGATGAAACAGGACAAAAATTAGGTTGGGGTAGTGATTTAGTCTATCCAAAGGTGTCATTTCTTGACCCTGAGTTCACTTTTTCAGTTCCGAAAACTTATACTTCCTACGGCGTTTCAGATTTAATTGCGCATACATTTGAACAATATTTTGAGCCAACTTCCTCACCGCTTTCCGACCATTTAGCCACAGATATTATAAAATTAGCTTTTGAATACGGAAAGCAAGTAATTGACAATCCAAATGATTATGAAGCTCGTTCAAATATATTATGGTTAGCAACCGTGGCACTCAATGGCTCTTTATCAGCTGGAAAGCAAGGCGGAGATTGGGGTGTTCACGGATTTGAACATTCGTTGAGTGTGTTATATGATATTCCTCACGGTGCTGGACTTTCCATTATTTATCCAGCTTGGATGAAAAATTATTTTTTAGAAATTGAATCAAAATTAGATTTTATGGCTCAAAGGGTTTTGGGAGAAGGTAAAAAAGCGCAAGATTTTATTGCAGCCTATGAATCTTTTTCTAAAAGTATTGATTCGCCCACTCGTTTAGCTCACGTCGATATAAAAGCGGATCAAGTAGATAAAATAGTTGAAAATCTGATCACTAACAAAGTTTCAGGTGCCTTCTTTGAACAAAATGAAGAAACATATCACAAAATGCTGGGGTTAATGTGGTAAGTAAATTTAGAAATTATTAAAAATTAAAACAACTGCTTTTAAATAAAATTATGATGAATTATTGGCTCGTAAAATCTGAACCATTTAAATATTCTTGGGATGATTTTGTAAATCAAGGTACTGGCGTTTGGGATGGCGTACGCAATTATCAAGCACGCAACAACATGAAAGCTATGCAATTGGGCGATTTAGTTTTTTTCTATCATTCAAATGAGGGCTTAGAAATTGTTGGATTGGCAAAAGTTATAAAAGAATCCTACCAAGACCCGACCACGGAAGATAATCGCTGGGTTGTCGTTGATTTAGCACCGGTAGAAAAATTGCCAAAATCTGTAACTTTGAAACAAATCAAGTCCGACGAAAGACTACAAAATATTGGTTTAATCAAGCAAATGAGACTTTCAGTTACCGCCATTCGCCCAGAAGAATTTGATATGATTCTAGGTTTGGCACATGATTAAAAACATACATGTTTATACCCATTGCATGACATCTATTGATATAAAATAAAAAGTTGTTCAAACCGTTGTAACGCTAATCTTTTTAATTTCATTAACCATCATTATCTATGAATACTATCATTGATCGCATCGTATTAATTTTTATGTTGGCGATAATGAGTTTGCTCTGTCAAGCTCAAAGTGTCAAACGTGTAGAAATTCCAGTACAATCAAATAGTACTGAGGTATTTACCATTCCCCTCAATCAACAAGGGGTAATTGTTTTAAATCAAATTAATAAAACGAATTATACGCTTACAAGGTACGACACAAATCTTGATCGCCTTTGGACGGTGAGCGGGACGATGGATGCCAGTTTAGATTATGTAAAACATTCGTATGACGGTAAAAATTTGTATTTGCTTTTCAGTAGATATAGAAGTAATGTCTACGAAATAGTAAAAGTAAATATTGGTCCTGGGTTTATTGAAAAATTTCAAATTATGTCGGTCGATAGGATGGAAGTGTCTGATTTTCAAGCGCTCAACTCTTCTGTTTTTATTGGTGGCGTTGTTAATTCCCAGCCAGTAATATTATTTACAAATTTGAATGAACGTAAAACAAAGGTACTCCCAACGGCATTGAAAAATCAAGCCGAGATTCAATCGATGGAGTTAGATACCACTTCTGGAATTTTGAATGTTACGTATGCAGTTGGAACAAAAGGGAAGAATTACCAATTGGTGTTGAAGTCGTTTGATGAGGAAGGAAAACAGGTTTCTCAAGTTGCCATGAATCCCGATAATGAATTTGCGATGATGAATGGACGCTTAAATTTACTGTCTGATTCAAGCGAGGTTATGTTAGGAACTTATGGTCACAAAAATTCTATTGGCTCATCCCGTGGACCTACTTCACAGGGAATTTATTTTTCTAAATTTACCGACAATGAAATTACTGATTTAAAATTCCATAGTTTTACTGAATTTAAAAATTTCTTTAATTTTATGCCTGATAGACAACGGGAAAGACAAGAGAAAAAAATTCAAGATAAAAAAGAAAAGGGAGAAGATTTACGATTGGATTATCGGCTTTTGGTGCATGATATCATCAAAAAAGATGATAAATATATCATGGTTGCCGAGGCATTTTATGCAGATTATCGCTATAATAATTACAATCCTTACGGTTTCGGAAATAATAGCTGGAGTAGCTTTGGTAGCCCATATAGCTCTTTTTATAATCCCTACCGGTGGGGATATGGCAATTATGGCTTGTACTCTCCTTTTAGTTCGTATTATTCACCCTGGGGCTGGGGCAATCGTAACTACAATAGTTCGCAGACTTTTGATGGGTGGGTTTATACGCACGCAGTTGTGGCGGCATTTGATGAAAAAGGAAACCTCTTGTGGGATAACAGCATAGAATTAATAGATGTAAAAGAGCAAAAATTAACTGAAAAAGTGAAAGCATCCATCAAAGGAGATGAAATAGTACTTTCATATAGCAATAAAGGACAAATTTTTACAAAAATTATTCAAGCAGAAAAGGTGTTGGAAGATACGCAAACGAAACCGATAGATACACAAATGGAAGGCGATTAAGTAAAACAAACCACTTCGGATAATATTGATTTTTGGTACAATAATTTTTTCTTAGCCTCTGGTTATCAGAAGATTAGTAATGACCAAGAAGGTGGGAGGAGGAACGTTTATTATTTGAATAAGGTATCGTTTTAAGGGTATCAGTTAAAAGCGCTAATATATTCATTTTTAGCGCTTTTTTAAGGATATCCCCTTCAATAATTTTCCCAATAAAACCCCATGATTTTCAACCAATTCAGCAGCATTTTGAAGCGCATTTTCCAAATTCATGGGTTCATTTAAAATAGATGAAGCAAACAAAATTCCATCCTGTTGAATTATACTTCCAACATTGTGTAAAGTTCCGCAAACTAAAATTACGGGTGTTTGAGTAGTTTTAGCCTGTAAAACAAATTGAGAAATTAATTTTCCTTGCCACGTTTGACTATCAATTTTTCCTTCCCCGGTAATAAGAATATCAGCATTTTTTAATTTATTTTCTATCTGATTTATTTCTAAGATCCATTGGCCAGCAGATTTTATTTGTGCTCGTAAAAAGTGAACTGCACCGCCTCCAATTCCACCACCTGCACCGCTTCCCTCAATAGCTTGTAAATCTATTTTAAATTCTTTTTTTATAAGCGCATTTATGTTTTCTAAGCCTAATTCTAATATTTTAATGTCTTTTTCATTCGCTCCTTTTTGCGGTGAAAAGACGTATGCTGCTCCATTTTTTCCGTAAAAAGGATTCGTTACGTCAGTGGCCACAATAAATTTTGTTTGTGATAATTTAGGATGTTTATTTTTGGTTTCTATCGAAAAAATTTCTCTTAAATTCTTTCCAATTGGTTCAAGAATAACGTCATTTTTATCCAAAAATTCATAGCCCAATGCCGAAGCCATTCCGATTCCTGCATCATTAGTTGCACTTCCTCCAACGGTGAGAATGATTTCATTAGCTCCTTTTTCAAGAGCGTCTTTAATTAATTCGCCAGTTCCAAAAGTATTGGTAATGAGGCAATTACGTTCATTTTGTGTTAATAACTCAATTCCTGAAGCCCTTGCCATTTCTATAATGGCTGTTTGTTTTTCTTCAATCCAAAGATAATTGGCTTTAATTTTTCGAGACAACGGGTCGTTGACTTCACAGCTCATAAATTCGCCACCCCAAACTGATTGTAATGTTTCCAAGGTGCCTTCACCACCATCCGCTAGAGGCAAGGTTTCAATTTTTGCGGTTGGGAATGTGCGTAAAATTCCTTGTCTTAAGCCTTCACATACCGCTTTTGCAGAAAGTGAATCTTTGAACTTATCAGTGGCAATTAATATTTTCATAGAAGTAATTTAAACTTTTCTTTGAAATAAAATTACTCATTTGAAATTTAATGTTTTTACTTTTGTATTCAGAAATTGAAATTTTCATGCAAAACGAAACAATACAGATACAAACACCCCAGAATTGGAAAGAATATCAATTAATTGATTCGGGAGGATTTGAGAAATTAGAAAAATTTGGTAAGTATATACTCCGTCGTCCAGAACCACAGGCGGCATGGGATAAATCTATGCCCGATTCTGAATGGGAAAGAACTGCTCACGCTACCTTCAAAAAAGAAAAAGGCTCGCAAGAAAAAGGGGAATGGATCATGAAAAAAGGGATGGAAGATCGTTGGTTTATGAATTATAAAACAGAAGATTTAGACCTAAATTTCAAATTGGCATTATCGTCTTTCAAACACGTCGGAATTTTTCCAGAACAAGCATCTAATTGGGATTATATCCAAGAGAAAGTTAAGAAATTACCTATTGAGAAACCGAAAATTCTTAACCTATTCGCATACACGGGTGGCGCATCATTGGCTGCTAAGCAAGCAGGAGCAGATATTACTCACGTAGATTCGATAAAACAGGTTATTTCGTGGTCTCGAGAAAATATGGAGGCCAGTGCCTTGGATAATATTCGTTGGGTAGTGGAAGATGCCTTAAAATTTGTTAAAAGGGAAGCCAAAAGAGGGAATATTTATAACGGAATAATCTTGGATCCACCTGCTTATGGACGTGGACCCGATGGCGAGAGATGGATTTTGGAAGAACAGATTAATGAATTATTGAAAACAGTCAATCAAATATTGGATAAGGAAAATTACTTTCTTATCCTCAACATGTATTCGATGGGGTTTTCGTCATTAATTGTTAAAAATTTGGTAAAATGTACATTTTCACAATCTTTAAATCATGATTTTGGTGAATTATACTTGAATGATAGTTTTGATAAAAAATTGCCTTTAGGTGTTTTTTATCGTTTTGCAAGCGTATAAAAATAGCACATCACTTAGGAATGGGCGAATGGTTTTAATTTGTTAATTGGCTAATACCTCCATAGCTTTTAACAAAATTAGGAACATTACCAAATAGTAAATTTTTTTCATTTGTGGTTGATGGATGAGGGTGGTGGTTAATGTGATACAAAACTAATTATTTTTTTTATTTATTGAAATAAAATAAAGTAAAGTAATACATTATTTTTTTACATTTCTGATAATTTCTAAGATATGTACTGGTAATTAGGCGTATATAGGTTAAAAATTAATGTCTGATCACAAAATGGTAATTTACCAAAATTTTTATACCCACATAAATGAGCTGTTTTTAACAAAATTGTTGCGAACTTTGTAATTTTGAGAAATGAATAAATATTTGCTTAAATACTATCAAATAGCCGCTTGCCTGTATCTTTTTTGTTCATGTATTTCGGAATCAAAAAAAGGGATCTCCATTCCGCCCGTACCAGAAGTATACGAGGCTGCGAGAAAAGCGGCAGCCATTGCTTTTTTGACTGACGCCATAGACGCTTCGCCTAATAGTCCCGAAAATTATTATAAAAGAGCTATTTTATATCTAGAAAATAAAAAAATAAATGAAGCTTTAGAAGATATAAACAATGCCATAAATTTAAAACCTAATGTCGGCAACTATTTTCAAGCAAAATCGCTTATTTTGAGAGATTCACAACAACCTAAATTAGCCTTGGAAGCAGCTTCAAAAGCGGAAGTGTTAAACGTAGATTCGCCAGAACTTTACACACTTTTAGGTGATTTGTATCAACAGGTAGGTCAATATGAGAAGTCAAACGCATATCTTAAAAAAGCGATTCAAATATCACCAAATAATGGTGAAACCTACTTTTATCAAGCAGAAATAGCCGCTAAAATGGCAGATACAACTACCGCTTTGGGATTATATCAAAAAACGCTAGCGTTAAAACCAAGTTTTTTGCCAGGATATTTAAAATTGATTCAAGTCCATACGAATTTAAAACAATATGATTTGGCTTTGTTTTACAGTGTAGAAGCCATTAAATATCATCCCAAAAGTGCTGCTCTTTTTTTTCAACGAGGAAATACTTTTCAACGAGCTTGGAAAATGGATAGTGCTGTAATGTCTTACAATAAAGCCATTTCCTTGGACACAAATTTTGTACAAGCCAGTTTTAGCATTGGTCTTATTTATTTTAAAACCCGTGCTTACCGTCTCGCTTTACCTTTCTTTGAAAGAACCTTAAAAACTACGCCTAAATATCCAAATGCTAAATTTTTCGTGGCACAATGTTTGGAATACACTGGAGAATACTTCCGTGCTGAGGATTTATACAACCAAATGTTAGCTGAAAATAATCAGGATTTTAAAGCTTTAACCGGTCTTTCAAGAGTTCAGAGAAAAGAAATGTATGGTAATTATATTCCTAATGAAGAATTGAAATACGATACAACTTCTTTTCCTAAATTTGAAATGCCTAAACGTAGCAGTATTGACACAAATTCACTTAAATTAATGCTTCCGAAGGGAATAAATTAAAAAAAATAAAATTAGTATCTTACGGAGATTTTGAACGAAAAAGTTGTTTGTAAAGCTTTGACCTTCAAGCATTATACCTCCATAAACACAAATAATATGATTAAAATTATGTTGCCAGACGGCAGTGTCAGAGAGTATGCTCAGGGAACAACTGGGATGGACATCGCCACAAGTATTTCTGAGGGTTTAGCCCGAAATGTGTTAGCTGCTAAAGTAAATGGAAAAGTTGTTGATGCTTCAACACCGATCAACGAAGATTCCGATTTTCAATTACTTACCTGGAATGATGAAGATGGAAAGGCCACCTTTTGGCATTCTTCGGCTCACCTTTTAGCCGAAGCAATCGAGTCGCTTTATCCAGGAACAAAATTTGGTATTGGTCCAGCAATAGAAACGGGTTTTTATTACGATATTGATATGGGCGAAAAAATGCTGAGTCAAGAAGATTTTAAAAAAATTGAAGACAAAGTGTTGGAATTAGCTCGCCAGAAAAATGTCTTTCAACGTTCGGCTGTTTCAAAAGCGGATGCGATTGATTATTTCAGGGTTAAAGGGGATGAATATAAACTAGAATTATTGGAAGGACTTGAAGATGGATCGATTACTTTTTATCAACAAGGAAAATTTACTGATTTATGCCGTGGTCCGCATATTCCAAATACTGGATTTGTCAAGGCCGTTAAATTAATGAGTGTTGCAGGAGCCTACTGGCGTGGCGATATTTCTCGCAAGCAGATGACTCGTGTTTATGCTGTAACGTTCCCCAAACAGAAAGAATTAGAAGAATATTTAGTGTTGCTAGAAGAGGCAAAGCGCCGTGACCACCGTAAATTGGGGAAAGAATTGGAATTATTTGCCTTCTCTGAAAAAGTTGGGATGGGATTACCATTATGGTTGCCCAAAGGAGCTATGTTACGTGAACGTTTAGAAAATTTTTTGCGTCGAGCACAAGTCCGGGCAGGATATCTTCCAGTAATTACTCCACATATTGCCTCAAAAGAATTGTATGTAACCTCTGGTCATTATGCAAAATATGGTGCCGATTCATTTCAACCAATTCGCACACCTGACGAAGGTGAGGAGTTTTTCTTGAAACCAATGAACTGTCCGCATCACTGCGAAATTTATAAGACTAAGCCTCGGAGTTACCGTGATTTGCCTTTAAGATTGGCAGAATTTGGAACCGTTTATCGTTACGAACAATCGGGTGAATTACACGGATTAACTCGTGTACGTGGATTTACTCAGGATGATGCGCACATTTTTTGTCGTCCCGACCAGGTGGAAGATGAATTTATGAAAGTAATTGATTTGGTGATTTATGTATTCAAAGCCTTAGGTTTTGATAATTATTCTGCTCAAATATCACTTCGTGACCCAGAAAATAAACAAAAATATATTGGTGAGGACGAAGATTGGGATAAAGCGGAAGCTTCAATTATAAAATCGGCAGCAGCAAAAGGCTTACCAACGGTCGTGGAATTGGGCGAAGCAGCCTTTTATGGACCTAAGCTTGATTTCATGGTGAAAGATGCTTTAGGTAGAAAATGGCAGTTAGGTACCATTCAAGTTGATTATCAATTACCACAACGATTTGAATTAGAGTACACGGGTTCTGATAATCAAAAACATTGTCCCGTGATGATTCATAGAGCCCCATTTGGGTCATTAGAACGTTTTATTGCTATTTTGATTGAAAATACGGCGGGTAATTTTCCTTTGTGGCTTTCACCTGAACAATTGGCCGTTTTGCCAATTTCTGAGAAATACGAAGATTATGCTAATGAAGTATTTTTGAGATTGCAAGAACAAGATTTAAGAGGATATATTGATCACCGTGATGAAAAAATTGGTCGTAAAATCCGAGATGCTGAAATTAATAAATTACCATTTATGCTTATTGTAGGCGAAAAAGAATCTGAACAAGGAATGGTTTCCGTTCGTAAAAAGGGTGAAGGCGATTTAGGAATGATGACCATTGAAGAATTTACAAAAATCGCAACCGAAGAGATAAATAAAAATATAGTAAAATTTTAAGGTATTTTAGTTTCAAAATATAACATTCTTGGTAATTTATAAAACTCAAAATCATTGCGTTTGAAAACGCTTGTTTTTTTTTATTTTTTGAATTAGATTTCCCGGGAAAATTAAAAAAAGCTCAACTTGTAACTTTTTTGAGTAATTTGCAGTTCATTAAATAGTAATATTAGGTAAACCTAGCAATATAAACATTTTAAAACCAATCATTTAGCGAATATGGCGTTACGCCCCAACAACAATTTTAGAAATAATCGTAGAGAAGAAGAACCTTACAGAATCAATAATCTCATTAAAGGCGTACTGGAAGTACGTTTAGTTGGTGAAAATGTTGAACAAGGTACAATGGATTTCAAAAAAGCCCTTGATATTGCCCAAGCACAAGGTTTAGACTTAGTTGAAATTTCTCCAAAAGCCGTTCCACCCGTTTGTCGAGTTACGGATTATGCAAAGTTCAAATACGAACAAAAGAAAAAGCAAAAAGAAATAAAAGCTAACGCCGCCAAAACAGTTTTGAAGGAAATTCGTTTCGGTCCCAATACTGATGACCACGACTTTAATTTTAAATTGAAACATGCAATTAATTTCCTAAAAGAAGGAGCAAAAGTGAAAGCTTATGTTCATTTTGTGGGTCGTTCAATTGTATTTAAAGAAAGAGGAGAAATTTTATTATTAAATTTTGCCAAAGGCTTAGAGGAGTTTGGAAAGGCAGATGAACTGCCAAGATTAGAAGGGAAAAGGATGTCAATCATGTTTTCTCCTAAAGAAAAGAAAAAATAGTTAATTATATTTACCAAGATTCCCTTTCATTCCTCACAACAGGAGGGAAGGGAATTTTCTTTTGCTTAGGTTTCCACTTTCGCTAAAATTCCAATGAAAAAATACATACTTTTATCCATCTTGATGATTATTTTTTTTCAGAACTATGGACAAAATCCATCCTCTTTGAAGTGGTCGCAGATCAAAACGGAACATTTTAGGCTTATCTTTCCTACCCAAATTTCTTTAACCGCCAATCGTACTGCCAATCTATTAGAGGCCGTATATGAGCCTGTTAGCAAAAGTTTAGGGCGTCAACCAGAATTAATTTCTATTATTTTACAAAATCAAACCAATGCATCGAATGGCTTTGTATCAATGTTGCCACGTCGTTCCGAGTTCATTACTACGCCGCCACAAGATTATACACTTCTAGGGAATAATAATTGGTTAGATTTATTGTCGGTTCACGAGTTCAGGCACGTAGTTCAGTACGAAAAAGCCTTAACAGGAGCAACCAAATTGGTACGTAATTTATTGGGAAATAATGGTTTTGCGCTAACCACCTCATTAACTGTACCAAATTGGTTTTGGGAAGGCGATGCCGTAGGAATTGAATCATCATTGACGGCTTCTGGTCGAGGAAGAATTCCAAGTTTTGATATGGCCTTGCGCTCCCAATTACTGACAAAAGGAGCTTATCACTATTCAAAAGCTGTTTGTTTATCGTACAAAGATTTTGTTCCCAATCATTACGTTAGTGGATATTTTATGACTACTTATCTCAAAAACAAGTATGGATCCGATGCTTGGGATAAAATATTAGAAGGAACCTATAAAATGCCTTTTTACCCCTTCTCTTTCTCCAATAATATTAAAAAAATAACTGGATTAAAAACAGAGCAGCTTTATTATCAGGCATTTAACGACATTTTAGAGCAATGGAAAAATCAAGTTACTGACCTCAAAGAAACTCCTGTAACAACTTTTAAAACCACTGACAATCAGTTTTTTACGAATTATGAATATCCACAAGAAGTACCCGATGGAAGAATTTTGGCTTTAAAATCTGGACTTTCTGACATTCAACAACTGGTCATTTTGGATAAAACACAAGAAGAAGAAAAAGTCTTGACATTAGGTATTTTTAACGATCCCAAAATGCTCTCTGTGGCTGGAACAAAAGTAGTTTGGGCTGAATTTAATTATGATGCTCGTTGGTCAGATAGAGATTATTCCGTTATTAAATTATATGATTTTAATACCGGTAAATTAAAACGGATTACCCACAAATCTAAATTGACTTCACCTTCGCTCTCACCCGATGGAAAACAGATTTGTGCGATTGAAAATTCGGTTGAAAGTAAATGCAGTATTGTTGTTTTAGATGTTAATGGTGTGGAAATCAAAAGAATAGATAATACTACCAACGCACTTTATATTCAGCCAAGATGGTCCAATGGAAATGAAATTTATGCTATAAAACTTTTGAATGGCTTAAAAACAATCGTTAAGATTGAGGTAAATACCGGATTGGAAACAGAATTATTTTCGCCCCTAAATGAAAATATTGCGCATCCCATGAAATACGAAAACTATGTTTTGTATAATTCTGGCGTAACTGGTATAGACAATATTTTTGCGTTTGATTTGAGTTCCAAAAGGAAGTTTCAAGTGACTAATCGGAAGTATGGTGCCTTTAATCCTACTGTTTCAAACGATGGAAAGACTTTGATTTTCAATGATTTTTCCACTAAAGGTCATCAGATTGTTTCCATGCCCTTTGATCCTTCGACATTTTTATCTTTTGACGAGAATTTAACTAAACCAGTAAAATACTTTGGACAAATGGTTTTACAAGAATCTGGTGAGAATTTGTTGAATAACGTTCCGAATACGCATTTTGCAGTCAAAAAATATAGCAAAGCCAATATTTTTAATCTCTATTCTTGGGGGTTGGTTCTGAATTCATCGGATGCAAACAACTTGAATTTAGGGCTTGCTTCAAAGGATTTACTAAATACCACAACAATTTCATCGGGTTATAATTACAATGCCAATGAAAATCAAGGACAATTTTATACAGATTTCACCTATCAAGGTTGGTTTCCTACACTAAATTTTAATTATACCAATGGCGGGCGTCGAGCGGAATTTTATATTGATCAGGCAAATCCATTGGACAGTTTAGTGCGTGATACTTGGAACCAACAACAAGTTGTCCTTGGTGTTGGATTACCCCTAAATTTAACTAAGTCTAAATTTATTCAAAATTTGACCTTTGGTGTAAATACTGCCTTCACCCGAGTGTCTGGTTACGATTTGAAAGATAGATTATCTACGCTTATGGGTAATGGTAATTTCAATTCCATGATTTACAATTTTTCCTATTCGGCGTTATTGAAACGTTCTATTCGTGATATTGCGCCAAAATGGGGAATTACGGCCAATTATTATAAACGCACTTTACTTCCGGGAAGCTCACTAGATGCGGGACTGTCTACTTTTCAAGCTGGGGCGTATTTGCCTGGAATACTAAAACATCATAGTGTAAAACTCCGATGGGCTTACCAATATCAAGAAGGTTTTAAAAATAATATTGGAGCACCAAATATTAATTTATATTTGTTCGGTAGTCCAACTTTTTTCCCAAGGGGCTACACCTATCGAGGCTTTGAAAATTTGACTACCCTATCCGCAGAATATCGGCTTGCAATAATTGATCCAGACTGGGCAATCGGAAGATTATTATACATTAAAAGAATAAAGGCTAATATTTTTGTCGATAATGGATTCGGATTCACAAATTTTAATTGGACGGCATTGAAAGACGGAAAGTTGCTAAATTACAGATCTAACGATACAAAAAACTACACTTCTATTGGTTTGGATTTAACCGCCAAATTTCATTTTTTACGTTTTTCTCAAACATTCGAAGCTGGAATTAGAGCAATTTATTTGATGGATAAAGGTCAATGGCTTATGCAACCCTTGATTTTAGATATTGGTTTTTGAGTAATTTTGGTTTTTTACACGAGAATTCATAATTATTTTTTTGCTGCGGCGTTGAATGATTTAATTTAATTTGAGAGTTTTGAGGAATTATTTAGTCTAATATTCCCGTTTAAATCTATTTTTTTAAATCGGGCACTAAGGCCTGAATTCACAATTACTTCATGACCGGCTGTAATCGTTACAATATCTAAAATGGTAGGAACTCTATTACATTTCCACGTTGATGACGCTTGCCACGTTCCAGAGGTAATGCTAGGAATTGGGATTAAACCCGAAAAGCTGACTGGGATTGAAATTTGAGGAGAAATTAAAATATTGTTATTTGCATCTCTTACTTTTACCCGATACGATCCTGAAGAAGCTGAATAATCGTATGAGTTTGAAAGATTGTTGTTTGTTTCAAAATTATTAGACCATTTAGGGAAAGAATATGAATTTTGTACTGTGATCAGCAAGCTGGAGGGCCCATTACAATCACTGGTTAAATCTGGTGGTGGAATTGGCAAATAAGGCGTTGAATTACTAAAGAAAGTCGTATTTAATTTTTGGTTCCAGACACTCGCTAGGATGCGATGTCCATTACCTACAAAATGGACAGAATCATTAGTTCTTACATTTGGACCAAGCAAATTATCAGTTGAGGGCCCTTCGAAGACTTGGCTAGTGTAATTAGTTTGTGTATTTCCATTCAAACCAATCACATCATTTTGGGCATCAATGACTGGTTGCCAAGTGCGAGAGCTTGAAATATCCAAACCCTTAAATCTACTTACTTTAGACACCATCCAAGCTAGATTTGATTTGCCAGAATGTTCTCGACTTTTGTGTATAACCATTTTCAAATTACTTCCATAGGTATCTCTGGTAACTGTTTGAAAATTATCTGTTTCTCCTTGGTGCCATAAAACAGCTCTTACACCAAATTGAGCGGCATAAAAATTCAAAGCTACCCTTAAATTAACATAGGGCATTCCTCTGGGGAAGCGGTATAAAATAAATGGAGTTGCCGTTGAATCATTCGCTGATTCTCGCCATGCATTAGAACCAGATCCCGACCAACCTCCGTTAAAAAAAGCAATTGGCACATTCAATCTTTTTGTCAAAGTATCGCCCAAAGCTCCCCAACACCATGCGCTAACTCCAAATGGTGAAATATTTAAAGTAGAATCTAAATGCGAAAATTCAGCTCTCGGTAGTTCAATTGCACCATAATTGGTCGGATAATTTACGGTGTAATTTACAATATTTACTCGGTCATCATTGGCCATCGGTCCGTAATTCCCAAGGTTTTTCAAGTCGCTATCACCGGTAGCGTTTGACTGCCCGGCAATCACAAAAACTTCACCAACGCCGATTCTTTGAACCGAATTAGATCCTAAAATAGTTGTTCCAAGCCAATATCTAATCTCCAAATCATACCATCCTCCAGAGACAATTAAAGTGCCATAATAATATCCGTTGGTAGGATTATTTTGAATGGTTGTCCAATTAGTAGTCGTGCCTTGGATAGGTGTCATCACACGTGCTACGGCTCTTGCTTCTATCTTATCCGCAAAACTGGTGTACTTTCCCGCAATATAAATAGGAGATTGGTTGTTGTTGTTTCTTTGAAATACTGCTCTACTGGTAGGATAAGAGATATTAATTTGGCAAAAAGCATTAGAAGAGGCTAAAAATAGGATAATTATTAATAAAGAGGTTTTCATAATAATTTGATTTGGTTAGCGAAAAAGAACCTACCTAAAAAAAATAGCATTATCAAAGCATTTAACTTAACAAAGCATTACTTTTCTAGATTGGTCAATTAATTTTAGAATTTTGACAAATATAGGATTTCAAATTATTATTTATTAAAAAAATGATTCGGTAAATGAATACTAATACCTGTACTTGATTTTATTCTGTCAAACATTCAGGTTGTCATGGTCAATTGATTAGTTATTTTAAAAAAAATCCCCAAACTTTAGTGTTTGAGGATTTCAATCTATCAATTTTTTATGCAAAATTAAGCGTTAATTTTACCTCTTAATGCACGTGGAATATCGATACTTGCTACTGGAGATGACATACTATTTAAAATCACCACCTCTGTAACAACTAATTTTGATACTTTCAATGTTTGACCTAAATCTAATCCTGTAATATCAGCATTAACATAATCAGGGATTTTATCAGCCAATCCTCTCAAAGTCACTTTACGCAACTTTTGAACCATTTTACCCCCTTTACGAACGCCAGGAGAATCTCCAATAACTTTCACGGGTACATCTATTTTTATTTCTTTTCCTGCAACAATTTCCAAGAAATCTACGTGAAGTATCATCTCTGAAACTGGGTGGAATTGTGAATCTTGCACGATTGCGTGGTGGATTTCACCTTCAATATTCAAAATAACTTCTGAAACCTCTGGCGTATAAATTAACTCACGGAAAAGGATCATTGGAACTGCGAAGTGGATCTGTCTTTCTCCGCCGTATAGTACACACGGGACAAGCGCTTCATTACGTAAATCTTTGGCAGATTTTGTGCCAAGGGTCTCTCTGTTGTACCCCACTATTTCAATCTTTCTCATTTTTGAGTGATTTATGTCAATAGCCTGTCGAGTTTAATTGAAACTGGTTAATTGATAATGAACAAATATTACAATTAAAATTAGCTGTTCATTTAAATTGTCAAATATCAATTGTCAATTAAAACCTATCTTCTACTGACCGTTAAAAAATTAATATTTTATAAATAATGAACTGATAGATTCGTGATCACGTATTCTTCCGATAGCTTTGGCAAATAATTCTGCGACGGATAATACTTTAATTTTATTTGTTTCTTGTTTTTGAGGGATGGTATCAGTGACGACCAATTCCGTTAAAATAGAATTATTTATGTTTTCATATGCATTTCCTGATAAAACTCCGTGGGTTACGATAGCACGGACCGATTTGGCACCATTATCCATAATCAATTGTGCGGCTTTGCACATGGTTCCGCCGGTATCGATCATATCATCGACCAATACTACATCAGCACCCTCTACGTTTCCAATCAGCTGCATGGTAGCAATTTCGTTTGCACGTTTGCGTTGCTTATCACAAATGACCATTTCAGCATTGAAAAACTTTGCAATATTTCTGGTTCTGACCACACCCCCAACGTCTGGAGAAGCAAAAAGTATTTTATCTAAACCTAGTGATTTCAAATAAGGTACAAAAATGGCTGTCCCCTCTAAGTGATCTACAGGAAAATCAAAAAAACCTTGAATTTGTCCGGCGTGTAAATCTATGGTCATTAATCGATCGGCACCGGCTGCAGTCAACAAATTGGCCATCAATTTTGCCCCAATTCCAACTCTCGGTTTATCCTTTCTGTCTTGTCTTGAGTACCCAAAGTAAGGAATTACCACGGTTACGTAATGAGCCGAGGCCCTTCTGGCAGCATCAATCATCAACAACAATTCCATCATATTGTCAGCGGGTGGAAAGGTTGATTGAATTAAAAACACATCACAACCACGTACTGATTCATTGAAACTGGGGGACATTTCACCGTCTGAAAACCGTTGGACTGCGCTCTGGCCTAAATCTTTACCAAAATATCGAGCTATTTCGTGTGCTAAATATTTGGAAGACGACCCTGAGAAAATCTTTACTTGATTGATAGAAGCCATATTTTAAGAGAGATGCGTTTTTTCTCGGAAATCAAATGTTCGTTCGGTAAATTTTTTGCAAAATTACGAAAATGCTTCCGTAAAATAAGCATTAAATCGTTGTTTTTCTCAGATTTGGATTATTCTCTCAAAACCTCATTTTTGAAAATTGCTATTTTGCGTAAATTGTTCCTTTCGAAGCAAGCAGCGTATTTTTCATCAAAGAAACAATAGTCATTGGGCCTACGCCTTTTGGAACTGGCGTAATAAAAGAGCATTTCGGCGATACCTCATCAAATTTAACGTCACCTTTCAAAGCAAACCCCGACTTTTTTGACGCATCTTCAACTCTTGATAGACCCACATCAATCACGACTGCTCCTTCTTTTACGTATTCAGCAGTGATAAATTCTGCTTTTCCCAGTGCCGCAATTAAAATATCAGCCTCTGCGCATACAGCGGCTAAATCTTTCGTTTTCGAGTGGGTTAACGTAACCGTACAATTACCAATTTTAGTATTCCTTTGCATCAAAATGGACATGGGAAGTCCCACAATTTGACTCCGACCCACGACTACGCAATGTTTACCAGAAGTTTCAATATTATATCGTTCCAATAAATCCAAGACTCCTTGCGGGGTTGCAGAAATAAAGGCAGGTAGTCCTTTTGCCATTCGTCCGATATTAATAGGATGAAAACCATCAACATCTTTTCGATGATCGATTGTTTCCATTATTCGATCTGGATTGATATGATCTGGAAGGGGTAGTTGAACAATTAAGCCGTCCATGTCATCATTTAGATTGACTTTTTTTATGGCTTCCAAGAGTTCGTATTCGGTAATTGTTGGTTCAAATCGTAGAAGAGTTGATTTAAAACCCAATTCTTCGCATGATCTTACTTTATTGGCAACGTATGTTTCAGAAGCACCATTATTACCAACTAAAATTGCCACAAGATGGGGGATTTTTCCACCAGTCGCTTTTATATCGGCTAATTCAATGGCTATTTCTTTTTTTATTTCGTCGGCAGTTGCCTTCCCGTCTATAATTTGCATGGTTGCTTATTTTGGTAATTTTTTACAAAATTAGGTATTTGGTATTAAGTAATAAGAATATCATTGATAAATTTTTTACATCCAATTTCTAAAATATTATTTGAATTTCGTAGGTTTTCGTTTGAAATTAGTATATATTTTTTAATATAATTACATAATTTTGTTACTTAAATTGACGCTTAAAACCACGTGTATGAATGCTTTATTTTTCCCATTAAAATCAAAAATTATTATCATTTTATTAATTCTTTTACATTTTAATATTGCAATACTGGCCCAACATGTGGATAGCCTAAAACAGAAAATTTACTTTTCAGGGGCGATTTCCGTCACCAATAATGGCATTTCTATCATCCCTTCGTTTTC
>Ga0114959_10001063_pt1 | contig 25011 bp, 31 predicted proteins | sample C_130625_EF_Meta_FD_87317 | JGI IMG/M metagenome (GOLD analysis project Ga0114959, IMG submission 87317) | Freshwater microbial communities from Lake Croche, Canada to study carbon cycling - C_130625_EF_MetaG | ecosystem: Environmental > Aquatic > Freshwater > Lake | place: Lake Croche, Canada... | reverse complement strand
ATTGTCCCTTTTTTTATATACATTTGTAAATAATAGATAAAATGAGAGTATTTATAGTATGAGAAAAATTATATTTAATAATGACCAAATAAAAGATATAATATCATTATATGTTAATGATATTTGGGGTACTAGACAGATTGGTGAAAAATATTCAGTTTCTGAAAAAACAGTTAATAGGGTATTAAAAGAAAATGAAATTAAAATGGATACTCCTGGTAGAAGATATTTTGGAGGAAAAAAAATTGCCGATAAAAAATATTACGAATCCAATAAACAAAAAATATCCGAATACTATTCTGAATGGAGAGAAGATAAGAAAGAACATCTAAAAGAATATCAAAAAAAATACCGAGAAAAAAATATAGATAAAATTCGTAAAGTTAAACGTGACTATGAAAGAAACCGTAAACACAATGACCCCACCTATAAGCTTATTGCTAATTTCAGGACTGCGATTTATACTGTATTAAAGGAAAACAATATGGATAAGTATGGTCATTACTTTGATATTTTGAGATATTCTCCTGAGGAGTTGGTGGTTCATTTGGAGAATCAATTTACAGAGGGTATGGAGTGGGATAATTACGGTGAATGGCATGTTGACCACAGATTACCCATTACATCATTTAAGTTTAAAGAGGTGGGTGATAATGAGTTTATGAGGTGTTGGGAGTTAAATAATCTTCAACCTATGTGGGGGGATGAGAATATCAGTAAATCTAATAAGGTTTTATGATATATTTATAATAAAGTTAATATTTATGATTAATCAAACATGGAACGTTGATACTGAAGAAAAATTAAGAATATTAAATCTTCATGAGTCGGCAACAAAAAATTTGTATTTAAAAGAACAATCTGAGGTACCAAATGAATTTCCAAAAAACATTTCATTTGGGTTTCCTTTAAAACCGTTAAATAAACCTGGATCTTTAAATGCTCAAACTGACGACCAAGGAAATGTTTTTCTTGAATGGAATGGTGAATTGCATAAATTGCCAACAATTCAAGAAATCGGTTTACCCAAATTTTGGCCAAATAATCAATTATTTCTTGATGGTGTTGATGAATGGGAATGGATAAATGGGTTTAACGATTATGTTTTAGCTAGAACTTCACAAAATAGAAATGTTTATATTCCTGCTTACGACAAATCAAACTTTTCATTACATTTTTTGATGTATGATTTGGTAGAAATTACTAAAAAAGAATCCAAAAAAATGAGACCTGCTGAGGAATTTTTGCAAGCAGATAGTAATTCATATGTTTTTGGAAATAATAAATATTATGTGGTTGCTTCTGATGATTTGCCTGCTGGTGGTAGAATTCCTGTTAAGGGAAATGTGACTCCTGTTATCAAAAAAACTGAGGAAAAACCTATTGTTTTGGATATAACAAAACCTTTTGTTTTTGATAGTACAGAATTAACTGCAGAAGCAAAACCTATTTTTGATAAATTTGTTCAAGATGTCAAAAATAATTATGGTGGAGTTACTGCAGACATTGACGTTATTACTTCATCATCAGTTGATAATAATCCTGACGAGAAGGTAAAAGGTGGAATAACGAGAAAACAATATAATTTGAATTTATCAAATAAAAGAGCTTTGGCAATTGTTGAAAGATTAAAAAATGAAATTGGAATTCCGACTCTTAATTTTATTCCTAAGGGAGTTGGGGAAACTACAGCATATGGTCCTGGTTGGACAAAAGAAAGGCCGACAACAAATGATGAAACTGCCCAAAATAGAAGACTAATAATTAAATTACCTCAAATAATGAAAAAAACCCCATAGTTGGGGTTTTTTTATTCTAACGAATAAAATGTGACTGTATATTTATTTTTATCATCAGGTATTAATGTCCTGTTGCACATTAATAATTTATTTTTTTTGTTTGTTGAATTATTAAAGTTTTTATAAATTAATATTTTATCAATATTGAAATCTTTAAGAGTTAAATAATTAATTTTAATATTTCTTATTGTATTTGAAATTTTCTTGGAATTGATGCTATCAGAATAATTAACAATATCAAGAATGTTAACTATCTTATATTCAGATATATTAATATTTAATTTATTAATAAAATTTGAAAAAACGGAATCTTGGGATATTGAATCTTGATTTATACCATATTTTATGGGAGTTGTATTTTCTTGAGAATAAGATAGTAATCTCGTAAATAATAATAAAAACAGAATTGAAATATTTCTCATAATTGACATTTTTATAAAAATAAGAAATTGTTTTATTATAACAAAATTATTTCATTAAATATCAATTAATATTAAGTCTATTTTATCACTTTAAATTCTTTGTGAGTATTCTTATTGATTTAGATAATATCTCCGATTCTTGAAGAGAATATACCCCTCTGGAGTAAGCCATTTCTATTGCCTTAGTTAACACATAAAATGATTGGACTGAATCCATTGATTCTACAAATTTTTCTACATCTTCTGGTGACTTATATCTTATTGATTCAAATAAGAATTCACCTTGTTCTTCCATATTCATAATTAAAGGATATTTATTAAAGTGAAATATATGAAAAGAAATAGAATAAATGAAGCCACAGGGTCAGGATCTGCAGGAAGTTTTAAAAGTCCCGCTAGTTTTTCTCCAATTATTTGGACTGAAGATGAAACCGCTCCATTTACAATTCCAGTTAGTGAATATTTAAATGCGACATTAGCATATGATAGTTATGATGGAAAAATGGATATTGGTCAGAAAGAAATTAATTCTATTGAAAATAAGACAAAAAGATTGGCATTAAAATCTAAAAAAAACTTTCAACAAAGTGATGATGATGGAAATAGTTTTAATGGATATAATCCACCAGGTCCTACAGGTAGTGGAACTCCTGAAGATATAAAAAAAATTGCCAATTTACCTAAATCGGCAACTAAACCAATATATGATAAAAAGAAAATAGTAATGAACCTTAAGGAAGATTTGGCTGTTTGGTTTGGAACAAAGAAAAAACCAAAAGGAAGTAAACAACCCGCAGGTCCTTGGGTTAATATATGTCGTAAAGATAAAAATGGTAAACATCCTCCTTGTGGAAGACCTGAAGCAAGTGATAAGGGATATCCAAAATGTAGGGCTGTTGGAGTTGCAAGAAACATGAGTGATTCTCAAAAGAAATCGGCATGTCAACAAAAAAGAAATGCAGAAAAAACACATTCAAAATCAGGTACTGGTAATAAACCTAAGTCAACTCATTATAAACCTAAAAATGAATCTCTTAAAGATTTAATAAAAAAAGTTTTAAGGGAGTCCTTCTAATATTTTTATTAATGAATGTTTAATATTATTGGAAAGTTTTTTCTCCAATTCAATTCTTTTTATTTCAGAAATTTCATTAAATTTTTTTATTATTTTACCGTAACATTCATTATTTTCCATAAATATGGTATAACTGTATACATGATTAATAATATGAACATCTCTATTTTGTATAGTGATTGCCATACCTCTGTTATCATTAATAATAAATCTTTTGTGGGATACTGGTGAGAAAATTAATTCAGTGTCTTCATATTCAAGAACTTTTAATACTATATTAGCACAAGTTTCAACTTCTTCTGGTATATCAGGAGTTTGATCAAACTTATTTTTTAGATATAAGAATAATCTAAATAAGATTCCTGAATTTTCGTTTGTATTCATACCACAAATATAAAATCTTTTTTTGAATTAACAATACGCTCCTGAACAATGTTTTTGTCCGTCTAATCCTTTAATCTTTCCTTTACATACTTGAACGGCGTAGCCATTTGCATAAGCTGAGGGATAAACTTTGAATTTTGACATTGCTGCGGATTTACCTCTAGCACAAAGTTTTGTACCAGTTTTTTTACGACCTTCATTAACTTCTTCATAATCAACATATTCAGATTGTTTGCTCATTTCATTTTTAAAGAAATCAAAAACTTGGTCAATATTAGTTTTGGCTTCAGATATATGGTCATCAGCCCAATCATGACCGTTTTGAATTAATTCATCAATTTTATCAGGATCCATTTCAAGCATCATTTCACATTGTCTTTTGATTTGTTCTAAGTTACTAAAGAACATATAGTTTACTTCTTCCTGTTCTTTTAAAACTTTTTTTACAAGAATGTTTAAATCTCTTTCTGTTAATTTAACTACTTTACTCATTTTAATTATTTTTTGTTTACTATATTAAAGGTTAATTGTTTCTTATAAGTATCTTTCTCACCTGAAGTATTCACTTGAATATCAACATAATATTGATTTGGAATCTTATCTCTCATATCAAATATAAAATAATATTCATTTGGTGTTCTATTAATTGGAGTCCAATCCTGAACTTGAACTTCAGTAGTTCCTTCTTTAACATATACTCTATAAAATGCTGAAATATTTTCTAATGGAACTTGTCCTGTATATGCTTTTTTAATTGTTACGCCAACTTTACGAATATCAGAATTAAGAATTTGTTCATTTTGTAAAATGCCATAGAAACTGAATCCGAATTTTTTAGGATCTTGAGACATAGTCCCAATTTGAATACCAGCACTATACTGTTGTAAAATAAATTGATTTTGTACGTTAGGTATACATTGACCATTGATGGTTAATCCTGACCATATATCGTAATACATACAAGGTGTTGCACCTGTAAAATTATTTGGTACTACAACTTCATAAACACCTTTAGTTCTTAAACAAGTTGATAATGAAGTCATACCTGAAACTGCGTCACCATTATTATTTTCAATTCTTACAAATGGGTCAGAATCCAAATTAACTAAATCTCCATTTTGATAAACATATAAGTATAGTTTATTTACTTGGTTTTTTAAGAATATGTTTCTATCATCTTTAATTAAGTCATCGTAATTTGTTAATAAAAATGGTTGGTAAAAAGTTTGAGTATCTTTGGAAAAGAACGCTACACTATAACTGTCAGTTAATCCTGTGATGTTTTCTATCTGTGGCAAATAAGCTAACCCCCACCCTGTAACGCCTGTAATAGATCCGTTTAAAACCCCTTGTATTTCTGAGGTCATATCCATATTGATATCTTCATTACCTAATTCAAAATGTTGTCTTGCAACAATTGTTAAATCATCGTAATTAACTAATCCTTGATTTTTATTATTATAAATTCCTGGTTGAGACCAATCATCTATTGTTGTTGTTTGGTACCAATTTGAAGGTCTTGTTGAGAATGATCTACTATCTACATAAGTAAGTGGGGTAGATCCTACTATGGCGCTATTGTGGTTAATATTAAAGTCGTTATAATCAAATCCAACACCTTCATCCCAATATTGTGGATTTCCAGTATCTCCTGATGTTTTTGGTATTCTAAATAATATTAAATCAAATGATGATGCTCTTCTTCTTTCATTTGACATGAATGTATTAAGTAATTCATTATCAAATGATGATGTATTTGTCATTTGAAGGGTGTGAGTCATTGCTGAAGTACAACCTGTTGATATAACTCCTGTTGTAATATCTTGTCTTAACAATTCCAAATCCAAATTAAAGATGTATCTTGTATATCCGTAATTGGGAACAACATAATCCGATGCTCCAAAATTTAACTCAACAATAGGGTTCCTTGCTGTGTTAACATATGAATTTGATGTGATGGTATTATTTTTATCTATGTATGACCTTAAAATTGACATTTAATCTTTTTCAATAAATATCAATTAATACGAATATTCTCATTTAAAATTTTTGTAACCGCGTTTTGTAGCTCTGTAAGTATTTGAGTTGAGGATGTTCCATCTTGAGTTATAGGAACTGGAGGTAATCCAGGAAATGCGTGTGTATGTGTTAATAAAAATCTTGTGATTAAATTTAACAATTCTAATAACTCTTCTCCTCTAACAGTACTTGACGTATTAGGCATTATATCATCAGAAAATTTATCATTAGATATCCCATATAAAGTATCGTCAAAATTAATTTTTTTCTTTCCTGGTATTGCACTTTGATGAGATAATAAAAATAATTTATCTCCACCAAGAGCCGAATATGTTTGTGGAGTTCCGTAATATTTTGATTGAGGGACAATAATTGTTTTTGTGTCCATTGGGGTGCCAACAGTATCTTTTTTATAAATTAATCCATATCCTGATTGTTTTAATGGGGCAAATAATCTTATTTGAGAAAATATGTTTGAAACATTATTAAATTCAATATTTTGTGTTGTAGGATTTGATGGTGATATATATGAATAAGTTCTATTATTGGGTCTATAATAAATTGGATATCTATCAGTTAAAGTTGATGGAAATAATTGATTACCTTGTTTTGTAATAAAATCACTATTGCATGATCTAATAAAATTATTAATATAATTAATTGTGTCTGTTCTATTTAAACCAATAAATTCTTGAAAAGTAACTAAAGTTTTTAAATTCTCGTTGATGACCGAATTAACTGTAACATTTTGTGTATTTGTTGATAAATCAGGTTTAAGTTGATATAAATAAACCGCGCCTGTAAATAAGTCATAAGTATTTTCTGGATTATCTATTGACCATTCTACAAGATATCTTACAATTAAAACTTTTTCTTCAATCTCTAAATAAGTTTTCGGTTCTAATGGAATTTTAACGCTTGGAAATCTTGAAAGTTGTAAAAATCCTCTTTTTGTATTTGCAACAGGAATTACATTTGGTTGTAATTGTTCTCCTTCAAATTTACCTGCTCTTAATAATACTTCATTTTCTTTTACGATTAAATCTGCACTTCCTCTCCCTAAAATCGCATTATCTCCTGGCTCAGGAAAAACTCCTTGATGTAGTCCTTTTTCAGTATAAATACCACCTGAATTACTTGCTGTTGTTGCACCTCCTACTACTGTGGATCCTAATGTATTTTTTAATGGTTTTGGGTTTTCAATTTGCATACCCGTACCAGTAAATTTATTAGCCCCTTCTTGATAGGTGAAATAAGATGATGTTGGAGAATAAAAACTATTTTGTACATAATATTGATTTTGATATTTAAAATCTCTATTTAAATACATTATCTGTACTAGTTCTTTTACTTTTGGAACTTGATAAATAAAATACGGTAATAATGGGTTAAAAATAAAAGGGTCTCTTTCTGTCCACGCATCTTTTGTCTCATTCCAAGGCGGATCATCAAAACTTCTTATGATATCAGTATAGTTATCCGTTATTAAAGTTCCTCTAATTCTTCCTAGCATAAGAGGATCATTATTATCTAAAACTAAACATTGAAAAAATATTGGTCTGCTCATTAAGTTCTTCTTTGGTATTCTTTTAACGAATTATCATATAATTCTTCTATTTTATCTAAATGATATGTCATTGAAATAATATTTTTTTTCACATCCTCAAACTCTAATGATAATAAATCCATCATAATAATTAAATTATTATTAGGTAAGTTTTTTAAATCTTTCTGTTCTTCAATTATTTTATTAAATTCTTCTTTAGTCATATCATCTATTTAGTAACCTTTAGTATATAATTTGGGTATATATGGTGGTATCGGACTAGGAATTAATGTTGTATCAGAAGCCCCATTTTCAGTTTGTTCTTTATGAGCACCTTTATGAATTGCCTTCATATAAAAATTCATTAAATTTGGAGAACCATCCGGTAGAGTTCCTGTTGGAACACCTACTTTTTGTAAAAATTGAATTGTATTTACACTTGATCTAGACGGATCAGTACCTGGTAAAAAATCAGTAAATGGCATTAAAAACATTGGAATTTTTGGTCTCTTAATTGGTAATCCATTAATTAAAGTTAAAAGAGCTTGAATATCATTTAGTAAAGATTTACATTCTCTAAAATCTTTAATTAATTGTACAATTGTTATTGCTAATTGAACTAACCTTTGAATTATTGCATATCTTGTTGATATCTTGTTTTTAAGAATATCACCAATGATTATTGATAATAAATTAATTATATCTTTTTTTAAAATTTCAAAAAGAGTTTTTAAATAAATTGCACCTATTTCAGATATAACATTAATATTAAATGTTCTAAATTTACTTAAAAAATCAACTCCATTATTAATAACATTATTTGTTTGATTACCAAGTGTATTACCTGATGCAATATTTGTATTAGCAGACGTTATTGCTTGATTAAGACTATTTGTTGCACTTGTTTGTAAAACAGATAACATGGTGAATATAGGTAATAACGTTTTTGGTGTTAATACTCCTGCAGCCACCGCTAAAGGAAGTTTTTTTAATACATTAGTATTAATTGCAACATTCACATTAAAGTTTGCCGGAACATACAATTTCCAAGAAGGATTTTGAGAAATACTATCAATAATATTTTCCATTGCGGTTACTTTTTGTTCTGAAGTCAATCCTGATTGTTCTAAATTAAAATTACCTAATTGTTTTGTTAATGATTCATAATCTACAGGTAATTTAACATTGTCACAATCTTCAAATTCCATTACACCATTTTGAACATTATTAATAACAATATCTATGTTTCTTAAATCAGATTCAGTAGGTTTAAAAAAAGCATCATCAACACCATCTAATTCAGCTACTTTAGCAACTCCGCTCACATCAATTTGTCTTCTAAAATCAAAACAAAGACCTAAAATTCTTTGAGCTATTAAAGCAAAAGATGACTGATTTCCAATATCTGCAGGACCAAGTTTTGATTGTGTACTTAAAGCACCTGAAAGTAAATTAACAATTTGTAATGTAATATCGGATGAATCAACTAACTTAATTGTTGAAAAATAATCGTTTAAAAAAGGTCCAACTTTATTTACAGGGGCGTTTGTCCCATCTTCTCTATCCAGCAATATTACTCTATAATAATCTCCTGAGACTCCAAATTCATTTGTTTTTGTATATTCCATATCAAATAATGGTTGACCTGAACTTCCATTATAAACTTGTCCATATTCTTGTTTAAATGATCTATTAACATTTGTGGAATCCATTCTTTGGTACAATTCTTTATTCATTGGAAACGGAATACCTCCACCATAAGGTTTGTAATTTGTACTTGTTGATGGAGTAGAGGCTTCATAATAAGCTTGTCCAACTGCAGAAGTAGGAGAATTTTTTAAATTACCAAAAAGATCTAAACTTTGAACTGGTATATAAATTCCTTGTTGAACAGGAAGTTGTTGCATTGACCCAATTTGGTCATATTGTGATTTACTAAATCCTTTAAAAGTTTGTTGTTGAGAACAACCTAATGCTTTTAATGTATTCTTTGAAATAATATTTTTTATTTCAGGTTCAATTTTAACCGAAGCCTCCAAAAATTTTTTTCTTAAATATCTGAAAGACTCTGGACCTTGACCATTAGTTTTACCAAATAAATTTAAGAGTTCATCCATAGATGTTGGAGCATCTCTTTCAAATCTTTTTTGTTTATCGGCAATATTATTTAATCCTTTTGAAATTTTAGACGCAGCTTGGGATGAAGAATCCGCAGCTTTATTTAATATAAGTTTTTCTGCTTGAGAGGATGTATTGTAATCTTTAATAGCATCCAATTGATTAGCGACATCCTTGAATCCTTGAGAAATATCTGGTGATGCCATTTTACTTTAATTTATAATTCTCTTCTTCTTTAGAGACATCTTTATCAATAAGATTTTGAATTAAATCATCATCTAAATCTGCAAGTGAAAATGATTCAGTATTGGTGTTGGATTTTTCCCAAATTCCAGATTGGAGTTTAGAAAGACTTAATTTTTTTTCAACACAATCGTTAACAATTTTTTGTTGTTTTTCAATTACAGGACCGATTGTTGTCATGTCTTCAGGGTCTTTCAACATAGATAACATTTTATTTTGAATCCTTATTGCGGTATTTCTTTGTTCCACTAACTCATTATAGATTTCTTGCATGAGTGATAATATGGACTCTTTACTAAAATTAATTTCTTTTCTTTGTGGTCTAGGCATATTGATAAATACTTTTTTATTAATTTTTCATCCTAGTTTGAATTATAATATATAATTTTTTAAATCTTTTAATTGAACTTCTAATTTCTTTAGTACTTAAATTAGTCATTTCTCTAAGAGATAACAAAATAACATTTTTGTTAAACTTGTTATTATCCGCGCCTGAAAATATGGTCTGATAATTATCAAATAAATCAATTAATGCATACCCTAATTTTTTTTCATTTTCATTAAGATTTTCAAAATCAATAAAATCTTTTAATTCTTGTAAATATTTTATAATTATTGCATCACTTTCAATAACATCTTCATCAATTCTATAACTCATATCAGGTCTTTGCTCTAAACTTGATGATATATCTTCATATGATATTTTTCTATTTGTTTCTTTTTGGTCTTTAATGATTTGACCCATTAAATAATTTTTACAAATAGTTCCAAAATAAGAGTACGCTTTTTTATTTTTATCCGGTTTAAATTTATCAACTTTAGTCATTAAAAATGAATGAGTATCCGTATGAATTTCGTTAAAATCCATATCCTTACGATATAATTTATATCGTCTAATAATTGATGAAATCATCTTATCAAGAGGGTCTTTTAAAAATTCATTATAAATTTTATTTTTGTCATGAGAAGATTCTGCAAGTAAAAATTTTCTTACCGCAGTTTCTTCTCTAACATCAAAATAATTTTCTTTAACGGCTTTTCTTCCTCTTTTTTTTGAAGAAACATCTTCTGTCGCAGCAGACAGTACTTCTGTAACTGCAGATAGTGTTTCTATCATTATACATTTTCTGATTGATATTTTATGACTCTATCATCAGTAAAAAAATATTCTTTTTTTGCAGTTGCTACCCAAAATTTAACTTCATCTTCTAACATTTTTGGCTCACTATTTTTATAATTCCAAAATATTGACCCTTCTCTTAAGTTAGTATGTTTGTATGCCAATCTTGGAATTGTCATAATTGATACTGAATTATAAGTTAATCTTAATAAAAATTCATATACAAATGTAAGTTTAATTGAACCTTTAAATCCTCCAAAATCTTCAATAACAGATTTTTTAATTACAGAACCTGATGTTTGAAAATTTTGATAATTTTGTAATGTTTCATTAGTTAAATAACCCATTTCTTGTGAGAAATTTGCGGCAAATGTTGCTTCATTTGTAAATCCTACGAAAATTCCTTTTTCATCTGTATCTACAACAACTGGTAGAAATACTTGAACATCAGGATATGCTTGGGTATATGTTAAAACATTTTTAAACCATATTGATGCGTATTCATCATCAAATTCAAAAATAGAAATCCAAGTTCCTTTAGATTCTTTTATACCGTAATTAATCTGTTCAGAATAATTTGGTTCTTTATCCCAAATTAATTTAGTAACATTTAAATTACCAAAGTCATATGACGATAATAATGTTACCAAACTTTCTTCTTGAGAATGAACTATAACAAGTTCTTCAATTTGAATTTGTTGATTTTTTAATGACGTAATTGCCTTTTCAAAATACTCATCAAAATTTTTTGCTTTAGATGATTTTAAAGGTAAAATAACCGATACTGATAATTTGTTATTCATATTATTCTTCTGTTTTTGATATTTGTTGTTCAAATGAATCAGCTCTAGTATTTAAATATCCTTCAAATAAAGAGATTACTTTTGATTCAAATTCTTGTTTATTGCCAAATTGTTTAGCGGTAGTCTTCATATTTTCAAAAAGATCTGGTTTAATATTATCTTCCAACCAATTTTGTATGAAATCTGCAATATAGTCTGCCATCATAGTTAAATCAGTTACCCAAATACCATTATCTTCATTCATCCATTCTGGTGACAAATCAGGTATTTTACCTAAACATGGTACATTACATGACATTGATTCTAATGGAAAAGTTCCAAATCCACTTTTATCGTCAATCCAAACACTTAAAAAACATTCTTTTAATGCTTTTGAAAATTCTTTTTCAGATAATCCTCTCATATCTCTAAATGTAAACCATCTATATTGAGGAAATTTAAGATAAAATGATTTAATTAAATTAATTGCGTCACTTTGTTCTCTTGTGTGAATAGCAACAATTGGCATTGCAGGTAAACTTCTTGGTACATAATTTTCAGATATATATGGAGGTAATACATCAAAAGAAGATTGTCTCATCACTCTTTCAATATACTCTTTTTGTTTGTTAGATGTAGTAATACATTTAAAAAATCCATATTGTGCCCATGTTTGACCAGGTTGCAATGTTTCTAACATATAAGCGTAAGATTGTGTTAACACAATTTTAGCACATGGTAATTGTTTTATTTGTTCCATAATATATCCAAATATTTCAGGTAAAATAAAAAAATCCTCAGGACTGATTTCTAAATCTTGTCCTTCAATTGATTTGTGAGGTAATTCTTCCATATACTCTTTACTCATCCAAGATTCAACACTAGTGTAATCATTTTTTTCGTGTAAAATTATTGGATTAAACCCATTTCTTTTTAAAGTTAGTGCAATGTCATAAATGTATTTTATGGATGCCTTTGCGTTTCCTTTAGTGTCTTGTGCGAATAAATAAATTCTTGATTTTTTATCCCTTAGTGTCTTAATTGACTCTTTAACTTTTTCTGATGCTAAATTTCCCATATTAATAATGATTGATAAGTTTTTTATTTAATAAACTATTGAATGCTATTCTAAACGGTATACTTGTTTTAGAACTTGATTTTATTCCTAATTTTTCATCAATTTCTTCATTTTCACTTAAGATTACTTCCATTAACATTTTAACCATTTCAAATTTAATAATATTAATTTTCATTTCAGTAGTCCCACTTGTTTGTTCAACAGGTAGTTCATCGGTCATATCAATGTAAGATTCAATTTCATCTAAGTCAACATAATAATTTTCTCCAAGTACGTTAAGCATTTAAATTTTCTATTTTAGTTTTGAGTTCTTTCAATTTAGAAATTGAATTCTCACTTTTTATATCCGAATTATAAATTGTATTATATTTTATAATAATTTTATTATCAGGATGATTTAATAATAGATTAGGATTCGCTGTAAGTAAAATGTCTACAGAGTCCCAAAGAGAATTAATTGTACTTTCACTATAAAATTTAACTTGCTCTAACATACATCCGAACTTTGCTAAAAAAAATAATGATGCCGGTTTTGATTTTCCTATTTCGTCAGAAACAATAATAATATCATGAAAATCCCTCATATCTACATAAAAATCATTTAAATCATTCATTCCACTATATTCAACAGAACCGGCATGACCAAAAATTTCCATAGTATGTTCGTCATAAAGAAAATCATATATTTCATCTTCATTTTTAAACTCTAAATGTTTTTTTAAATCTAATGATGTAACATCCGATATTACTTTTCTTTCAATATCTTTTTCATCTTCAACAAATTCCATTTCTTTCCAGTTTTCATTTAGATACCATTTCTCATATTCTTGTTGGATTTTTTTTAAAGTATCTCGTAAAACTCCATTAATTTCTATACCGATTCTCATTCTTCGTATCTTTTTAAAATTTGCGTTATTAAAGGGTTTCTAACAATATCATTTTCTCCAAATTCATGAACACCAATACTTTGTAAATCTCTGAATTTTTTCATAGCGTCCCAAAGTCCTGTATGTGTTTTATCCTTGTGTCTATCAAATTGTTCTAAGTCACCTGAAATAAAAAATTTAGAATTAAATCCAATTCTTGTTAATAATAATTTCATTTGACTTGGAGTTGAATTTTGAGCTTCTTCAAATATAAGAATTGAATTATCAATATTCATACCTCTCATATATGCTAGTGCAAAAATTTCAACAGCTTCAATTTCTTTTAATTTTTCTCTTGTTTCTTTTCCAATAATTTTATTTAACAAATAATATGATGGAAAAATATAAGGGTCCAATTTTTCTTCAACATTACCTGGTAAAGACCCAAGTTTTTCTTCTGCTTCAACTGCTGGTCTTACAATTATAATTTTTTCATATGAATTTTCAGGGTCAGACAATAAATCTATTGCACATTTCATTGCAATAAAACTTTTACCAACACCAGCTGGCCCTGAACATATTGTAATTTGATTTGAATTTAATTTTTCGTAATATTCTTTTTGACTTTCAGTTAAAAACTTTTGTTTTGTTTTCTTTTTTATTATTGAACAAATTTGTTCTTTTTTTGTTTTTATAATTTTACCTTCTTCATTTGGTATTTGAAATGTACTGGTTCTTTTCGTTATTTTTCCCATTAAGTGTTTTTAAATTTTAATACTTTTTATAGTCTTTAATTTCTCTGATTTCAGATAAAGTAATTAAATTAATTTTATTTTTTAATCTAAATCTTTCATCATTTGTAAAGTATACTTTTCTTGCCAAATCTACAAATTCTGAGTCAAAATTGTTTTCAGATTCAATAACTCTAAGTTTATCTTCTATGTCCCATAATTTTTTATTAATTTCAACTAATTGATGGTATAAGTTTTCAACTTCTTGATTATTCAAATAATATGAAGATAAGTTATATAATAGTTCAAATTCTTTATTAACATACTCCAATTTTTCTTCATTAGAAATTTTTAATTGTTTTACGTGTAGGATTGATAATTTATCAATTAATTCTCCAACACTTACTGGTATTGTAATCATATTATTTTATTTTAATCTTGTCTGTCTTATGAGGTTCTCTTTTATATATTGTTTCTCCTTTATCAGGACTTTCGTAAATCCATGGCGTTTCTTTTTCAAAGGTATCTATTTGAGATTTTATCCAAATAAATGTTTTTGTTATACCAACAGATAAAGGTTGATTGACTTCCCAACCAATTTTATCACGATAAAGTTTATTATCTGAGTTTCTTCCTTTTACACCAAGAGGACATTTAAATCCATATTTTTTAATAAATTCGTCTCCATCAATATTTTTTACAGATAAATCTTTTCCTGATATTTGAATTACTAATTCTGCTAATTGATTAATTGTAACCATTTCTTCACTACCAATATTAACAGGTCCTGTAAAGTCGCTTTCCATTAATCGTAAAACAGCTTCAACACATTCATCCACATAAAGGAATGATCTTGTTTGTTGACCATTACCCCACACTTCAATAATATCTCCATCTTTAGCTTCTCCAACTTTTCTACACATTGCAGCTGGTGATTTTTCTCTTCCACCTTTCCAAGTACCTTGTGGTCCAAAGATATTATGGAATCTTGCGATTCTAACATTTAATCCATAGTTTCTATGGTATGCTAAAAACACTCTTTCTGAAAATAATTTTTCCCATCCATATTCTGAATCTGGATTTGCGGGATATGCTGAACTTTCTTCACAATTTGGATTTAATGGGTCTAATTGATTGTGTTCAGGATACATACAAGCCGATGATGAATAGAACACTTTTTTAACTTTTTTCTTAACACATTCTCTTGATACGTTTAAATTAATTGTTGCTGAGTTGTGCATAAGGTTTGCATCATTCTCACCAGTAAAGATATAAAGAGCACCACCCATATCTGCAGCCAATTGGTATACTTCATCAACATCTTCTTCAATAACCGTATCAACGACCTTAGGGTCAGTTAAATCACCTAAAATAAACTCGTGACATATTTCTTCATGAAAAAAATGTTCATGTTTTTTAATATCACAAATTCTAACGTGATTACCTTCTTCTTTTAATCTTTTTGCTAAGTGTCCACCTATGAAGCCTCCTCCACCGAGAACAACTATTTTTTTACCTATCTTTGGATTCGTCTGCAATTTCATATACAATATTTAATTTTTCAAAAATTTTATCGCAACTAATTTTATTGTCGCTCCAAGCCGTGATATCTGATTCTTCAAAATATTGAGGATTAACCCACCAATCTTCAAAAAATAATTCAGGACTTTTTGAATGAGATACATCTGAACAAACTAATTTATAACCTTTTGATTCTAACAATTTACGTTGAGGTATTTGTTCTTTGTTTACAAATTCACTTCCAATATATGCGTCGTGTTCTATTGTGATTATTTTAAAGGTATAATCACTTTCAATAATTTTTTGAAGTAGTCTGTACCTATCTCCACAACCTTCCATATCTAATGTTAGGTAATCAATTACAGTGTTATCATAATAATCTTTAAGTAGTTCATTATAATCTTGGTTAAGACAATCTGCTTGTATGAACTTAGATTTTCTTTCTTTCCATTGTTCATTAAAATCTTGAATATCTAATGATATTCCATCCCATCCGTTTAATTCTAAAAGATAGGTATTATTAATTTTTTTAGGTAAAGAACATCCTAAGTCTAAAAATTTACCTGGTGTTCCTTCATTTAGATAATAGACAAATAAATCTTGTCCACATTGAGAATATGACTTCATAGTTTTTTTTTATTAAAATAGATGATTATCATCCTTAAATAAATAACAATTATCAAAAGAACCTTTTAACATTGGTATATATGTTGTTGGATTTCCGGGGTACAGTATTGTTTTGTAAGCATTTTTTCCAATTAAAGACAAACAATACATTTGTAAAAAATATTCGTGTTTTGTAATATTATATAAAGTTTTAAACTTATCATCACTCATTTCATTCATTTCATTATGAAATCCTGTTATTTTTTCTGATATTGGAATTTCAGGAATAGTTTTAATTTTAATTTTAGTACTATTAAATTCTTTGAAAACTCTAATATCATCTGTCTGTACTAAAACTTCTTTACCTGAAAGGTCAATTGATCGTATTACACTAAGATACGCAAATACTCCTGGTAGTCTTGATTCACCAGATTTATCTGTACTTCTTGCCCATACAAATACTGTATTATCTAAATCAATATTATTTCTTTTAATTAGATTATCATAATAATTTAATACTGTTTTATTTGGTGTAAAAAATTTATTAATAATTTGATTAGTAATATTAAAGTTTAATAATTTAACATTGCTACCTAATCCAAATCCTGTAGTGTTTAATTCCTCTTTAAAAAAGATTTTTTCTTCATTTGATATATTTGAAAAATCAAGTTGAATATCTTTTTTTTCAAAAAGTAATTCGTATAATTCTTCATTATAATATTGAATTTCTAAATTTTCTACAGGAAATCCATTTAATTCTAACAATGCTATTTTTCTAACAATCCAAACTAATATTGAATATAATCCCGAATCTTTTTTAGAAATATAAGTTTTTGATTCTTGTGAATATGATTCATAATGGTGTGATGTTAATATATCAGAAAATAACTCCATCATTAATTTGTTTTACAATTTTTTCAATCCCTTCTTTTAATGAAATTTTTGGTTTCCAATAATTTAAAATATATGGATCTGGTTCATTTCTTTTATTAAGTTGTACCGTATCAATTTCTGTTGATGGTGTTATTTTACAATAGATTTGTTCTTTAATTATTTCTGCAACTTCTAAAATAGTATTCCATTCAAAATTTGTAATGTGTAATTCTTTGTTCCTATCTATTTCATTATATTTTTGAGATAAAATCATTAGTGCATTTGAACAGTCTTCAGCATGAAGGAATTGTCTTTCTTCTGTTCCATCAGTCATCATTGTAATATGTCCATAATCTTTAGCCTTTAAAATAAAATCGGTAATTACATGAGATTTTTCTAAATTATGTTCAGGTCCATAAACATTCCAAAATTTAACGGTAATACCCCCTAAAGCCTTTGTATAACATTCTCCTAAAGCTTTGGCAACTCCATAAGGAGAATATGACATATTAGACATCTGAGATGATGCAAAAATAAAAGGTTTTCTATATGACTTTAATGCGTCAAATGTATTAACCATAAGTCTTGCATTATTATCTATAAACTCATATGTATTTTGATATTTTTTTAAATATCTTGAACCTCCAACATCAAATGCTAAAAACATTACAAAGTCAGCTTCTTTTACACGAGAATCAACAATACCTTTTATTCTTAAATCTTGCATAAAATTTTCTTCTATGTCAAAAGTTAAAACTTCATGACCTTCTTTTTTTAAAAATTTACAAAGTTCTAAGCCAATTTGGCCTTCCGAACCTAAAACTAAATATTTCATATTTTTTATCTTTTTACATAAACACCACCAATATATCCTCCGTGTGTTATTTCATATTCGTAACCGTATTTATTTATCCATTCGGTAAATGCCAATCTTTCATGTTCATCATATTCAGATTCTCCACCATGCCAATCGTCAAATCTAATGAATAGTTCATTCCATTCACATTTTGAAACAAACTCAAGAGATGACACTGCAGGTTCATAAATGTCAACATCAAGATTAATTGCCGCAATTTTTCCTATATTGTAATCTTTTGGTTCTGTTAATTTATGAACATCACTAATAATCATTGTCACATTACTATATGGTGATAATTTTAATAATGCCTCCTCTTTTGTTTTTGGTATCCTTGAATTATCAATAAATTCAGGATGTGATAAATTAAACATACCTTCAGACCAATCACTTCCTATTGGTAAATTTTTTGAGGTTTTTTCTAAACCTTCAAAATGGTCAATAGTGTATATTTTACGGTCTTTAAAATCCGTTGATAAATGAATCGCCGATTCACAACTAAATGTCCCAAATTCAACAATATCACCAGTTAAATTATAAAGTTTAACCATTTCTTTTATTGTGCGTATTTCACATATTTTTGGGTTAGGACTTGTGTTAATAATCATATTTTTTGTTTTAAATAATTTTCAAAAAAATAATCTTCCGAAATAGGAAGTTCTTGTGCTAACTTAAAATTTCTTTCAATTGCAGGAATCATTGATTTATACTTTTCAACTGATAAAGTTGATAGTGTTGGGTCGTCTTCTAAAAAGATTACACCTGTTGGGTCAAAATATTTTTCAACAATTTTTCTTGAACCCCAATATACTGGAACTGTTCCTGTAACAAAATTATCAGTTAATTTTTCTGTAAAATATCCATCAGAATCATCATTTTCAATTGACACAGAAAACATATAATCTTTCAATCCATCTTCTTTATCATTCAATTGATTTGGCCTTCCTGTACCAAATAAATCAACTTTATCTTTTAATTTTTCAACCCAATCTAATCTATTTTGATGACCACGTAACCATCCTTTATTAGAAGCAATCATACTAACTAATTTAGTTTTTTCATGGATTTTTCTATTTTGTTCCCATATCCAAGGCACTGCGTTTGAAATAGTGTATGTAAATGGAGAACCAAGAGCAATTAAACTATCCATACAAGTGAAAATGTATTTATAATGTTCTTTTACCATATCTAAATTATCAAGAAGATATTTAATAGTCCCTTCGTTCATTTGAGGTGATTCTAATAACCATCCAATTTTTTCTCTTGATGGGTCATTGAATCCTAAATCTTTAATGTAGTTATCAACATATACACTTATCTCATATGGGTCTTGGGTATCTCTTGATAACCAATGTAATGTTTTTGGAGTGTTTCTTGCTGAAGAACAATCATATTGTCCCCAATAATCAGAAACTTTTCTAATTTTAATTTTTTCGTTCATATTATTTTGTTGGTTTTAATTCTCCGTCAGAATAAATTACATCCATTTTAGTCCAATCAGGTTCATACATATCATAGTATTTTTGAGGACCACTTGGACCAAACCAAATTGATGGAGCAATTATTTTTTTATTTATGTTTTTATTAAGAAATGCACTCCACCAAGAAAATGTGGAGTTTGGTATTATGTTATTTTTACAAAGAGACATCATCCACATATCAACATAATCATCTTCATTTACCAAAGTGATGTTGTCACCTGCAAAGTTATTTGATAACCATTCTTTATCATCCCCAAATAAAAATAGATGACTGTAAGAACCAATCATCTCTAATGCTTTATCTAAGTATTCTTTTGAAACACTCGGATGTATATGTGGATTTTGTTTGTAATCACCAAATCTGATGTGAATTGAAACTGTATCATCCTGATTTAATTGTGGATATTTTTGTGTAATTTCAGATATGAATTGTTCTGTCGGACCAAACATATCTCTAATCTTATCATTAAATCCTAATAAGTTTTTTCCACTTTGGAAATATCCTTCAAATACAGTATTTTCTTCAATAGGATTTATTTCTGAAAATTCCCAAGGCCCTTCATGAACTTTGGTAAATCCGTCAATACTATCAACAAATGTTAAATTTCTGAAAACATTTTCTTTGTAGTGAGAAGTATCTTTTCCTTGCATTGGAGTCCAAGATTTAGGTAAGAAAATAGAATCTCTGTTATGTTTCCACCCTTGAGCCAATGCGTGTCCAGCTTGGAACATTTGATTTCCCAATCCTCCCATTAAATTACAAGATATTAAATTACCCATAAATTAGATATTTGTATTTTCCCATGCCTCCCAAACAAAATCGTATTCAAACCTAAGTTTAAATCCTAAGTTTTTTAAGTTTTCTTGTATGGTTTTATGTCTTAGTTCATAGTTTTCACCATATCTGTGAAACTGAACTTGTAAATATTTTACTTTATTAATAATTCCTGATTTAGTCCATTCTTCTAATAAAGGATATTCTTCTCCCTCAATATTAACTTGTAATAAATCAACTTTATCAATATTATGTTTTTGTAAATAATATTCTAAAGTGTGACAAGTAATTGTAGTTTGGTTTGAGGATGGTAGATGCGCAGATGTTGCATCACCATTAACTGAAAATGAAAGTTCTTTTTCTTCGGTTGATATTCCAAAATTTTCTGTTTTAATTTTATCTCTATTATTTTTTAAATAATAATTAAAATCATTTACCATATTATTATAAAATTCAGGTATTGGTTCAATTGTTAAAATATTACAATTAAATTTTTCTGATATTCTTTTAGTCCATAATCCATGATATCCTCCTAATTCAATTACTTGTGAATTTTCATTTAAAGGGTAATCAATTATTAATGTGTCATCACCCCTATCTGCGTTCCATTTTTCGTTTGGTGTCATATTTTTTTGTATTCAGGTTTGTTTCTTATTTTATTTACTGTTGATATAACATTATTCATGTTAACTTTGTGGTCATTAATCGGATTTGACTCATTATAAATGTAATTTATATCGGGTAAAAATCTATAATGTTCTTCCCCTGACATTTCAAACATTGGAAACATAAATGATAAATCTCCTGCAACATTCCAATAATTACCATTTTCATCTCTTAAATCTTCTTCTTTAATCTTTTTCCATAACCAAGATTTCCAAGTTCTAAGATGAGATAATGTGAAGGCTTGATGTCTAATATTATTAAATTGTTTTGGGGGACTTGCAAACCCCGATCTACCATCGTGATACTTAAATGAACCACTTGTCATCCAAACATTAGTATCTTGGTATGCATCATTAATTCTTGTAAAAACATTTGAATCAGGCAACCAATCATCACCATCTACTTCTACGCATATTTCTTCACCAGGTATTGCTCTCCAATTAATAATTTGGTCGTAATTACCTGGTTGATATAATTTAATGTGATTTTCTATTAATATGAATCTTGAGTCTCCTTCAATAGTTTTTTTGATAACTTCTCTTGTATTATCTGTAGATAAGTCATCTGTAATATAACAAGTAAAATCTTTAAATCTTTGCGACATAATACTCAACAAAGATTTTTCCACATACGAAGAACAATTATATGTTGTAGTTAATATTATCACGACAGAATTTCAATATATTTTTCTTTTATTTGTTTTACAACATTTGATGTAAAGTATTTTTCAATATCAACTGGAGGTTGATATAATTCTTTTGATTGTATAAATCCATTTGAATTTACATTATATATCCAACTTGGTTTTCCACACATCCAACCTTCTATAGTTGTCCTTCCTAATTGGATTCCAGCTGTTTCAGAACAAGAATGAATAAATCCTTCAATGTTCCACGTAGGAGGAAAATGTTTTACATGTTGTTCAAATAATACTTGTTGTAAATAATTTGATTTGTCTTCGCCAACTAACCATAGTTCTTTCCCTTCTTCTTTTGTTTTTTCCATTAAATCTAAAATAGTTTCTTTTCTTAAGTAATCTATTGTACCAACAAATAAAACATAATTATCGTCTTTTTTATCTTTTGGTTGAAACTTTACGTTATCAACAGGATTGTAAATTACCTCAACATCTTTCTCAGGAATTTCAAAATCATTAACAATATAATCTTTAATTTCAGGCCTAATTGCAATATATTTTTTTATAGATTCATGTTTAATTGGATTTTCCAAATCAATAACTTCAGAATGTATTGAATATATTTTATCTATCTCAGGGTAAAATTGAATCATTCTTTCGGCAACTGGTTTATGTTGCATATGTATTATGTCAAAATTAACTTCAGAAATTCTATATAAATTATTTAATACTGAAGGTTTAAACCCTTCTTCAGTATTAAATCCCCACTTTCCATCACCAAGTTTAAATCCTGGAGCTTCTTCAAATGAAAGACATTTAATACCAATTTTTCTTGCCATATCGGTTAAAGGTCCTCCTATTTGTGATAATACTGTGACGCTACAATTAAGTTTAATTAACTCTTTTGCAAGTTCATAAACATACAATTCTGAACCTGTTAGGGTTCTAAAAAACAGACACGATATTAAAACTTTTAATCTTTTATCTTTATCAAAATCTGTTTTTGCAGGTAAAGATTCTGAATATTTTTCTACAAATAATTTTCTATTTTCTTCCCATTGTTCATTAGTTTGTCCTATAGATTTATGGGTAACTCTAATATCTGTAATGACTCCAACTTTAACACCTTTAAGGAAGTTTTCAAAACAAAATGCAACATCATAAAAATGGAATCCTTTAAACTCTTCAATAAAATTGCTTTTTAATTTTGTTTTATTAATGGCAAAAAATAATCCATCAACCATTACGGTTTCTTTAATTTTTTTATTTAAATCTTCAGAATATTTTGACGCCCATTTTTTACCTTCATGTTCATGATTAACAATACCAATCATTTTCTTTCTATCTTCCCACCATTGTCCACTACTTGGTAAACTTGTCGATCCTGCCATACCAATAATACCAAAATCAGTTTTATCAAAGTGTTTCATTATTTTGTTGTACCATCCTGACGTATCAAAATAGATATCATCATGACAAAATACAATTATGTCAGTTTTTGATTCAGATAAAATTTCGTTATAAACTTGAGATAATGATTTTTCTCCATTATTAACTTTTTCTATTACATTAATTTTTTTAAATCCAGAACTTTTTTTCAAATATTCTGTAAATTCAGGATTTGGTTTTCTTGTTGAATATGCTATTGTTAACATTATTTAATTATTTTTTATTTATTTTTTTAAAATAATCCAGTACTTCCAAATCCGTTATCACCACGTTCTCTTTTTTCAATATTTTCAACAAGTTCAATACCAACATATTTTCCACAAACAACTGGACATAATACTGCTTGACCTATTTTCATTCCTTTATTAATTGTAACTGGATTATTAGTGGTATTGAATATTATTACCTTTATTTCTCCATCATACCCTGCGTCTACAGTTCCTGGTGTATTCAAAACAGTCAATCCTTGTTTTAATGCTAATCCGCTTTTTGGTCTAACTTGAATTTCATATTCTTCTGGAATACCAAGAACTAAACCTGTAGGGACTATTGCTCTACCAAAAGGTTCTAAGTTAACTTCTTCTACTGAATGTAAATCAAATCCTGAATCTGACTTATAATTGTAAACTGGACTATAGGCATCTGGATGAATTTTTTTTACTTGTAAAATTCTTGTTTTTGCTTTTAAAATAATATCTTCATCAAGTTCATCCATAGTAAATCCTAACATATCTTCCATTTCTTTTTTAGATTGGTCGTCAGGTTCTATTCCAGCTTCTTTTTTTATTTTTTCAAACTGTTCCATTATTTCTTGCATCATTTTTGGGTCTATCCCTTCTATATCTTCTATCATTGTAATTTTATTAATTTTTTTATTAAATCTATTAAAACTATAACATCTTTTTCACAGTATTTTACAATACCATCAATATTTTTATCTGTCCAATATGCTTCATGCACTCTATTTCCTGTTATTTCAGTATTTTTAGACGATTCAACCCCCATACAAACACACATTAACTCAAGAGATGCAAATTGTCCATAACCACCATATTGCCAAATATCTTTGGTGTCAATTGCTTTAATTTCCCAAGGCTTTGTATCATAACTTGGTAATAATTTTGGTGGTTTTAATCCATACATCATCATACGTTTAGCTAATGTAGGGATATCAAATCCTTTAACATTATGTCCACATAGGAAAAATCCTAAATCGCCAGTGCGGTTTAACAATTTTTGAACATCCTTAAGCAATTTTGATTCATCTTCACTATGAAAAGATTGAATTTTAACACTCCCGTCATCTAAAACAAATGCGACACTAACACAAACTATCTTTAGAAATTCAGGTACTAACGCTGCTCTATTAACAAATAACTTATCAATAGGAGTATCAGATTCCTCAGGAAATCTTTTTCTAAGATTGTCTTGAATGTGTTCAAATTGAAACGATAATTCTGGTTTATTTTTTTTAAAAGATTCCCAATTAGATTCGCATCCAACTGTTTCAATATCTAAAAAAAGTATTTTGGTTATTGGTACTGTTATCATACGATTGATTTATAAAATTCTGCTCTTGATTTTGTTACTACGTTTAAATCATATTTGTCTTTAACTGTTTCATAAAGTCTCTCTCCCATATCTTTAACCATGTTTGGATTCTTAACCAATTTCTCAATGAATTTGGCCCAATCAGAATGGTTCCTATTTTCATCAACTAATAAAGCATTTCCATCAACAAAATTACCATGATCTAAACAATGTTTTAAATCAATAGTATAAGGTCCTAAATTAGAGGCGATAATTGCTTTTTTATAAAATCCTGCCTCAATAACTTTAAGTTGAGATTTCATTCTATTAAAGATATGATTTTTAATTGGAGCTAAAGATACATCAAATTTTGAATAATTTTTGGCATAAGATTGAACAGGTTTTGTCCATACTCTTAGGTAAGGTTCATTCAT